>CECA01037603.1_pt1 | contig 54869 bp, 74 predicted proteins | sample 557351 | NCBI WGS metagenome assembly CECA01 (sample SAMEA3182051, study PRJEB8094) | gut metagenome | biome: human; feature: gut; material: Stool; isolation source: human stools | place: Canada | collected 2012-03-07 | reverse complement strand
CCTTGAGCACATCATCTACATCGTCGAACCGCATGAACGGTCGCCCGCTTATATCGCCGCCGCACCCAGCGGCATGGCGACATCCTGCACCGTAAAGGTCCCCGGTAGGATCAAGCCGCGGGAAATCGGCGCAAAGGCGTATGTTGCCGGTGCGGTCGGAAGATCGAAAATGCAGGTTGCCGTGGCGCTGCCCGGTGCCGTTGAAGCAAAGGCAGTGAAAGCACGAGCCTTTACGGCGGGCACCGTTGAACGGTCGCACACGGCGATAAACATTGTTATTGGAGGACAGACAACGTGAGTTGGGAAAAATCTAGCTACACCGCCGCCGGTGCCGCCCTGCTGTCGGAATCTCTCTCCGGTGGTGCGCTGGTAATCACCCGCGCTGTGAGCGGCACCGGTACGGCTGACGCAGACCTCTCGGGGGAAACCGGGGTAAGCGGCGAAACACATGACCTGAAATTGCTGGACATCGAAACCGTTGAAAGCGGCGGTGAGACGGCTCGGCGGGTAAAAATCCAGATCACCGGTGCGGATGAAACGTACATCATGCATCAGGTGGGCGTTTACGGCAGGCTGAACGACGATGCAGAAACACTCCTGTTTATTATGCAGGATGCACGCGGAGTGGAGGTCCCGTCCACGAAAGTGAACGGCGATTTTGAGATTGAGCTGTCGGCGCTGCTTGCTGTGTCGAACAAGGCCAATATCAGCATTACCGTTGACCCTCAGGTGCAGGCGTTGATGAAGCTGGTCAAGGCCGAGATCGAGAAGCACAATGCCAATGCCGACGCCCATGCGGCGACTATCACGGCAGCGGTCAGCGCAGCCGTGAAGAACCTGTCTGAATCCGGGGAAATCCTGAACGAAGAACAGGTAAAGGCTCTTATCAAGGAGCAGGTGGACGGCGGCACGGGCGGCGGCTACTATGGCTCCTACAAACTCACCCTTGCAGCTGACGGGTGGAAGCCCGCCCGCAGCGAGGATGAATACGAAAACGCTGGCGGTATGGATTACTACCAGTGCATTTATGATGCAGAACTGTCGGACAGCACCAGCGAGCTTGTACCCGTTGGCGTTGTATCTCCCGGCAGCTTCTATACTACGACCAAAGCGGGCGTCCTGAACGGGTGCGAAACGCATGATGGTTTCATCAGATTTTTCGCTCAGCGCATCCCGGAAGCAGATATTCAGGCGACCGTAACCCTGTTCGGGAAAGGAGGTGGTTCGGGTGAAACCGGTAGCGTAAGCATCGGTCAGGGCTTGAAGCGTGACGCGAGCGGCGCTATTGCCGTCCGCATTGGCGAAGGCCTTGACTTTGACAGCGCAAACGCGCTGACTGTCCGCAAAGAAACCGTTATGACGAGCGAAGACCTGCTGAACGAGGAAGAAACGCAGCAGGAAATCGTTGATATGCTGAAATAATTTTAGGAGGACACTATTATGTCTAAGCAGATTTCTACCAAGACCACCATCCGCAACCTGACCGCCGAGATCAAGAAGACCTTCGTTAAGAAGGGCGCCTTTACCCCTGTGCAGGCCGCAGCTAACGCTGCTATCAAGTCTCTTGGCGTTGACGGCAACACCGTGAACTTCTACACCTCTACCGACAAGAGCGGCACTGCTGCTTTCTCCGTTGACTTCCCCTCTGAGCTGTTCCTCGACCAGACCAAGACCACCTTCGTGGCCAAGTTCAAGTTCGATGCTGCGACCTACCCCGGCGCTACCGACCCCAAGCTGGAAGGCAAGCCGGTCATGGTGCTGGCCGTCAAGGGCGAGAACCCGGACTCCTGCACTTACTCCTTCTTGAGCATGGCCGCTCTGGTCGATACCTATAAGGCCAAGGTCACTGGCAAGGATGCATCCACCACCGTTACCATCGCTGGCTATGAGGTGGATGTCAAGGTCAATGTTTCCGCTGCTGTCGGCAACGCCCTGGTTCTGAAGGACGATGGTCTGTATGTTCCCACCCCTGAGGAAGTGGACATCTCCGGCAAGGCCGATAAGGTCACCGGTGCCACCACCGGCAACTTTGCTGCGCTGGATGGCGAGGGCAATCTGACCGACAGCGGCAAGAAGCCCGCAGACTTCGTGGGCGCCGAGGCTGGCAAGCGCCTGATGAGCGATGCCGAGGGCGAAAAGCTGGCCGGTGTCTCTGAGGGCGCAACCAAGACTGCCGCCAGCTCTACCAACGGCAATGTGAACATCGACGGCAAGGAAGTCGTCGTGTACACCGAGCCGGAGAATGTTCTGCACGACGAGGACGTGGAGGACTTCTCCGCAGAGGAGATCGCCGCTCTGCTGGCTGACGCTGACTAAGACATGAGGAGGTAAGCTCTATGGCAAAAGCGAAGGTCAAAACGCTTTTGGGCACAGGGCTTGCCGCGCTTTGCAGCCACATCAAGCAGTGCAACACCGCACTCGGAGACCTTTCCGAAGCAACGGCAAACGGATTCGAGGAAACCGATGACATCCTGCACGAAAAGCAGGATGTCACGGCTGCGGTGTCTTTTACGATTCCGGTCGATGGCTGGGGCGAGGATGATTCCTCCCCCGGCTATTTTTGTTGTGACATCCCCATTGCGGGCCTGTTGGCTACCGACATTGTGGATGTTACGGTACTGCCGGGATTTTACGATGTGGCGGGTGCGGTGGGCTTTATTGCGACCGAAAGCCTCGAAGGAAAGCTGCGGCTAAGGGCCGCCAAAGCTCCGACCGAGAAAATTTCTGCACAGTATCACATTACAAGCACCGTGAAATACACGGCTGCACAGGAAGGGGGAACCTAAATGGCATACGGTTCTTTTAACGCAGGCCCCGGCAAGGCACCGGATGAAGATGTTGTCCGCACTAACCAGATCGGCGTGCCGGGCGGCATTGCCACGCTGGATGCTGACGGCCATTTGACCGAATCGCAGCGCCCGACGGCGGACGCATACACCAAGGCTCAGACCGACCAGAAAATCAGCTCTGCCGTCGATGCCCACAACTCCGCAGAGAATGCACACGGCGACATCCGCGCCAGCGTGGCCGCGATGAACGCCAGCATTAAGGCAATCGAGTTGAAGTTCGGCACGAACGTCACCAAGAACCCTTTTTCTGCCACGTTCGGCAGCCTTGACGGTCTGACCGTCACCGGCGTGTGGAACGCAGAACAGGCGAGGGTGGAGTTCTGATGGCTGAAACATTCAAGGTCGGCGCGAATGCGCGGGAGCTGTTGCGCTACACTCAGAGGGCAACCCGCATCGTCACCGATGACATCAGCCGGAGCGATGCCCGGAAGATCATCCAGAAAGTCGCAGCGCTCGAAGATGCGCGCGACATCCAGAAGGTGTGTGGCACTGCCGTCCATGCACTCGACACGCGGGACAGGGAGGGCTTTTCCAAAAGCACTTTCCGGCTGTACGGCGAGGGCATCCGTCTGACCGCCCGGCAAATCCTGCTGGATGCACACGCGGCGAACAACGTGAATTTCCAGACCGACTACGACAAGCGCGTTGAGAAGATCGGCGCAGTTGTGGACGGCTGCTCTCTGCTGCTGGAATACCTGACCATCTGCACGGAGGAAGGTATCATCAGTGCGAAGAAAGCCGGTATCTGGACAAAGAAGGTCACGGACGTAAAATACCCGGCGATGAAGTGGCTCACGTCGGAACGCGGACGTGCCGAAAAACTCCGGGCAGAAGCGGAACGGAAACGGCTGACCGAACAGGCTTCCGCCCTGAAAGCCGTCCTTTACCCGGAACCGTAAACGCACAGCGGGCAACCGCTTTGCATAAAGGGTGCGGTTTGTTTGTCTGACGCTGCCATTTGGTGGCTGCGCTCTCCGAACACCAACAATAACAACAACGTCTGGAACGTCAACACCGATGGCTCCAACAACAACAACTGGTACAACAACTCCTATGGTGTTCGCCCCGCTCTGATGGAACCGTGTGACGAGTAGGCATAAGCTGAAAGCAGTGCGCCCATCAAAGGAAACCGCATCCTGTCGCTTGCCGATGCAGGCAAGTGATAAATACATCCCGCTGAGGTGGGCCATCCCTGCCGGATGCAGCCCACTACCGTAACGCGAACCAGCGGAGGGTCATTTTGACATACGAAGAACTGTGCAGCTTTGAGGTACTTTACAAAGCCTACCTTGAAGCCCGGAAGGGAAAGCGCAGTAAAAGCAAAACAATCGAGTACGAGGCGCAGGCGCTGGCCTGCACGGAAAAGCTCTCCCGTAAGCTGGCTGTCTGCAATGTGCGGCAGCCAGACGGGAGCATTCGGCAGCAGATACGCTATGTGCCAAGTAAGTTTGAGGTCTTTGCCGTCTACGAGCCGAAGCGCCGCATGGTACACGCCCCCGCATTTGTGGACAAGGTGGTGCTGCACGCTCTGGTCGATAACATCCTGTATGATGCCCTGACAAAGAGCTTTATCCGGGACAGCCACGCCAGCCAGACCGGCAAAGGCACAGACGACGGCCTGATGCGCCTGAAAACTCACATGGTGGACTATTACCGCCGTGAGGGCCACGGCGCGGACGGCTGGGTGCTGAAAGGCGACGTGCGGCATTTCTTCGCCAGCATCGACCACCGGAAGCTAAAACGCAAGCTCAAAGCCGTGCTGGACAAGCGCGGCGTTGACCCGCGTGTCTATGAGCTGCTTTGCATCTACATCGACGTGATGGAGGACGGCTTGCCGCTGGGCTACCAGACGAGCCAGCTTTTCGCCCTCATGTTTTTGGACGAGTTCGACCACATCATCAAAGAAAAGTACCGCATCAAATACTATGGCCGATACATGGATGATTTCTACATCATCTGTTCGGACAAGAAGAAATTGCAGTGCATTCTCCGGGATGTTCGGGCGCTCATGGACAGTTACGGCCTTGAGCTGAACCAGAAAACCGCCATTTTCCCGCTGCGGAACGGTATTGATTTTCTGGGATTCCATAGCTACCTGACCGACACCGGCGCGGTCATCCAAAAGCTGCGCCGGGATAGCTCCAAGCGGATGAAGAACAAGATCAGATATTGGGAGACGGCATACCCCGCAGGCGAAGTGACCAAGAAGGAAATCCTGCGGAGCTTTGATGCGTGGGATGCCCATGCCGCCCATGGTGATACTTACTCTTTACGCCGCAAGTACGCTGACCGGCTCGAAAAATTGCTTGACTGTAAAATCCCTATCCATCGAAAAATCAACTCGAACAAACTCGCGCGTGACAGACGGCGGGCGAGGCAATGCCGCTGCATCTACAAGAAGCAGCACAAAGCCCTGTCCCTCTCTGTATCGCAGAACACGCGGCCCGCGGAGATCATGCCGTGGGCCTGAACGAAAACAAGGAGGTAACAATGGCAAACGTAAAACTGGGCACGAAAGCCGTTGGCAGCATTGTCAAAATCAAAGTCAACGGCGCGTCCAAAGATTTTATTGTTGTGCAGCAGGGCAACCCGAACACCAGCACCTACGATTCGAGTTGCAATGGAACGTGGCTGCTGATGAAGGACATCTACACCACGTCCACGTTCGGCAACAATAACTCCTACAAGGATTCCAGCATCCACACATACCTGAACGGAACGTTCTACAACCTCATCGACAGCAACATCCGGGCGGCTATTAAGCAGGTGAAAATCCCGTACCAGAACGGCACTGGTTCCGGCGGCAGCCTTGCCACCGGCTCCAACGGCCTGAGCACCAAAGTGTTCCTGCTGTCTGGTTATGAGGTTGGTTGGACGACCAGCGACAATGGCTATTTCCCGAAGGACGGTGTGAGGCTGGCATACTTTGGCAACAGCTCCAGCGGTAACAGCAAGCGTATTGCATACAATGGCAGCTCCGCTGCCATTTGGTGGCTGCGCTCTCCGGACACCTACGGTAGCTACAACGTCTGGCTCGTCCACACCGATGGCTCCAGCAGCAACTACTGGTACAACTACTCCTGTGGTGTTCGCCCCGCTTTCATTCTTCCCTCTACACTCGTGGTCTCTGACGATGGCACGGTCAGTGTCAACACTGCACCTACCGTCAGCACGGACGGCGCAGCTCTTGGCGAGAAGAACACGGCCTTTGCATGGAAGTACACCGTCACCGATGCCGACGGCGACACCCTGACCGTCACCGAAAAGCTGGACGGTAAGACCACCAAGACCCGCACCGGCGTTGCCAGCGGCACGGCCCTGACCTTTGAGCAGGCCGCCGATGCCGCAGGGTTCCAGCGCGTCCTGAATGGCCGCCACACCCTGACGGTTGAGGTGAGCGACGGCAAGGAGACCACCAGCGCGTCCGCAACCTTCACCAAGGCCGTCCACGCCGCAAGTGTGACGCTGGCCGAACCTCTGACCGTGGAGGGCGACATCACCGTTGCCGTGCTTCAGGTGACCGGCAGCATTCCCGATGATGCGAAGTTCAAAGCCGAAGTGACCAACAACGCACTCGACAGCTCCCCGGTCTGGCAGGATGCCACCGCTGAGGTGCGGAAAGGCGTGAACATCGTCTTTGAGAACAAGACCGCCACGGCGGGCGCGGCATTCAATTTCCGCGTCAGCGTGGAGCGCGGCGCAAGTGGCGAGGGCGGCTACATCGAAGCCGTCTCCGGCGCATTCCAGTAAGGAGGTATAAAAATGGCACTGAACTGGACGAAACACGATCTGCCCACCCGGCAGGAGAAGGAAGCCGCAGCCAAGAAGCAGCAGGAGCACGAACAGTTGCCCGACCGTGTGGCTGAAATGGAAGATGCCCTGTGTGAGCAGGACGCAGCCAACGAGAAGCGTTTGGCCGACATCGAAACCGCGCTGTGTGAGCTGGACGCAGCGCTGAACAAGGAATAAGGAGGTATCACCATGAACATTATCTGGGCAAACCGCCTGATTGCAGGCACTAAGACTTGGGCAGAGATGCCCGCATCCCGCCGTGCAGGCGTGAAGAAAGTTCTGGCCGAGCGCGTAAACAAGGGCGAGATCACCGCCGAGGACTACAAGAACATCACGGGCGAAGACTATGCAGCATAAAAGCTGGCCCGATCTGTGCGAAAGCCTGCTGACCCGGCTGGAAACCAGTGGTGCGGACACGACCGCAGAGCGCGGCGAATTTGCCGTGCTGGTGGCTGAGTGCGGGTCGAGCGGCTGCAAAATGGCATTGAGCCAGAAAGGAGAAAACGACAATGGCGATTAAAGCCTATTCACTGGCAAAGGATGGTAACAAGAAACTGTCCGCAAATTTTGCCGTGAAAGAGTTTCGCTGCAAGGATGGGACTGACCCCATCTTTATTGATGATGTGTTGGTGAAACTGTTGCAGAACATCCGGAATCACTTTGGAAAGGCTGTTACGATCACCAGCGCATATCGCACTGCCGCCCATAACAAGGCGGTCAAGGGCGCAACGTACAGTCAGCATTGCTACGGTATGGCGGCAGATATTCGGATTCAGGGCGTGGACGTGGAAACGCTCGCGACCTACGCCGAAACGCTGCTGAAAAACACCGGCGGCATCGGACGTTACCCGGTAAAAACTGGTCGTCCTGCTGGCTGGGTACACATCGACACCCGTGCGGTAAAGAGCCGTTGGGTGGGTTAAGAGTAGGAGGAAAACAAAATGGAGAACATTCTGAAAGTTTTTCTGATGGCATTCCCTGAATGGCTGGCCTGCATCTTCATGGTGGTCGGCCTTGTGGTCACGGCGCTGGCGGCGGTACGTCTGGGTTACGGCCTTGTGGTCGCAAAGACTGTGTACAAGTGGATCGTCAACGCAGAGGAAAAGTTCGGTAGTGGCGCAGGCGCAGAAAAGAAAGCCCATGTCATTGCCGTACTGCGCGGGTACACCCCGGACTGGCTGGACTGGGCAATCAATGAGCGGACGCTGGATTGGATTGTGCAGCTCGTGTTCGACTTTACCAAGAAAAAACTTGAAGATTACATGGTGAAGAAATCCACAGAAACCACTACTGTGGCCCGTTTCGGTAAGGCGGGGGAGGACAAGCGTAATGACTGACGAGGAACTGGAACATCGCCTGACAGCGGTCGAAAACCGTGCACAGAGCAACACCCACCGGCTGGACGAGCTGGGGAAGCTGACCGATGCAGTAAACGGCATGAACACCAATATCAAGTTGACCATCCAGCAACTCGAAAACACAAACAAGAGCCTTGAAATTGTAACGGCTCAAAACAAAAAGCAGGAGGACCGCCTCACCGCGCTGGAAAAAGCCCCCGGAACATTTGGGAACAAACTTTGGTGGGCTGTGATTGCGGCGTTGGTTTCCGGCCTTGTGGCCTATGAACTGACGATGCTTCTGCACTGAAATGAAAATCCCCCGCTGGCATCCTGATGGATTGCTGGCGGGGGATTTTTTGTTTGTCTGGAAGTTTTGCACAAAGGAAATGTGCAAAGTGTGGAAAAATTGCGAATTGACAACGGTATACCGTATAATTTACGCTTAAAACGAAAATAAACGCCATAGTCGAAAGGAGGAAAACGGCGTGCGAGTGTTCAAACAGCTTACGCTTACAGACCGAATCCGTATTGAAAAGTGGCTGAAAGATGGGCTGAGAGTAAAGGAAATCGCAGACAGGTTGCGGGTTGACCCGTCCACGGTGTACCGGGAACTGAAACGCGGTAGCTACGACAAGTTGGACGGTAAAACGTGGAAGCTGATTCCTACATATAGCCCGGATATTGCAGAACAAAGGTATCAGGCACATCTTCGGGAGAAGGGACCAAACCTTAAGATTGGCAAGGATCATGAGCTTGCAAGCTATATCGAGCAGACCATTATAGATAAGGATTGTTCACCGGCTGCTGTGTACGGTTATGCCCTGGAAGAAGGACGGACATTCAAAACGCATATATCGGTGCCTACCATATACAGCTACATCAAAAAGGGCGTGTTCCTGAACTTGACGCAAAAGGCCCTGCCCAGACATGGAGTGCATAAGGGCGACTATAAAAAGGTGAAAACAAAGGATCCTGCTCGTGCGCCTGCCGGTGAGAGCATCGAAAAACGCCCGGCGGAAGTAAAAGACCGTGAAGAATTTGGACACTGGGAAATGGACACGGTGTATTCCGGCAAGAAGAAAAGTACGGTTGCGCTGCTGGTGCTGACCGAGCGCAAAACCCGGAACGAAAATATTATAATGGTGCCGGATCGCCGTGCAGAGACGACCGTGCAGGCAATCAATGCGCTGGAACGGAAGTTGGGCGCAGAGAAGTTTGGCATCATTTATAAGAGCATCACGGTGGACAACGGCAGTGAGTTTGCATTGGCCGACCAGCTGGAACAGTCCTGCATCACCGGAGATAAGCGGACGAAGGTGTACTATTGTCATCCGTATTCTTCTTGGGAACGCGGGAGCAATGAGAATGTGAACGGCATGATTCGCCGCAGGCACCCGAAAGGCACAGACTTCTCAAAGGTCACGGCAGAGGAAATCGCGGCTACGGAGAACTGGATCAACAGCTATCCCAGAAAAATTTTCGGCTATAAGAGCGCCGGCACAATGTTCCGCGAATGCCTACGGGAGCTTGGTCTGACAGCATAAGCGACACGAAAACAGAAAACCGTTGGTAAAATCGAACAATAGAGGGCGGCTGCAAGCGGAGAAAACTTGACGGCCTGTCTGCTTTACGCTAAAATCCACAAAAATAAGGCCGAAAATTTGTTGCATTTAATGCTTTACTTTTCATTGCTGAATTTGTAAAATAAACGCAAGAGAAAACGCAAGAGAAATCTTAGCGGATTCTCTTGCGTTATTTTTTTTGCGCATTTTTCAGGAAAGCGAGGGAACAGGAATGGCAAAACACATGACGCAGGATGACCGCAAGGCGCTGGAAGCTCGGTACAATGCTGGACAGAGCGTTGCCGGAATTGCCAGGGCGATGAGCTTCAACTATTCCACCATCTATAAGGAACTGAAGCGCGGCGACACTGGAAAGATGGATGCCAATGGCCGCGCAGGGTATAGTGCAGAGCTTGGGCAGCAACGCTTATACAACGCAAAGCAGCGGCTCAGGTATCGGGCGGATTGCCAGGCGGAGTAAGGCATGGGAGAAGTGTTCAAGCTGAACCATTGCTACAATGTGGACTGCCTGCCAGCAATGGAACTGTTCCCGGATAATTATTTTGATCTGGCGGTTGTGGATCCGCCGTATTTCTCTGGCCCGGAACGCAGAGGCTTTTACGGATCCAAAGTCAGCAAAATAGGCGTACACCGTGACTACCCCGTCTCTCCTGCTTGGAGTAAACCAGAGCCGGAGTATTTCAGGGAGCTGTTTCGAGTGTGCCGCCACTATATTGTATGGGGATGCAACTATTTTGACTACCAGTTTGCTACCGGACGGATCGTGTGGGACAAGTGCAATGGAAATTCTAGCTTTTCAGATTGCGAGATTGCGGCGACAAATTTGTTTTCCTCAGTGAGAATGTTCCGGTATATGTGGTCCGGCATGATGCAGGGAAAAAGCATCACAGAAGGCGACACCATGCAGGGAAACAAGAGCTTGAATGAAAAGCGAATCCACCCAACGCAGAAGCCGGTTGCTCTTTATGACTGGATTTTCAAAAACTATGCAGAGCCAGGGCAGAAGATCCTTGACACCCACCTCGGAAGCGGAAGTAGCCGCATAGCGGCATATGAGGCAGGGCTTGGCTTTATCGGATTTGAAATTGATCCGTTCTATTTCCAGTTGGAAGAAGAACGGTTTTCTGAGTACACAAGTCAAACAAGCCTGTTTCACATGGAGGGAAAGAAAAATGATTCTTGAAAAACTTCACAGAGCAATCAACAACTTCAACAAGACATTCAACTGGCGACGCTTTCGCCGCGATGCGCTGCACCTGGGAGAAAGCCTGCTGGTGTTCGGCGTGCTGTATGGCATTTTTTCAACCCTGATCTGGGGTGTCTGCTGGCTGTTCAAAATCAATTACAACCCAGATCTCATTGCCGTTGCATGGGCAGTGCCGGTGTTGCTGGACACTTTGGTCAAAAAGGCTTATGACTGGAACAATGAAGTCCGGGACTGGGATTGAGAGGTGGGAACGACCTATGGATGAAGCAACAAGAATCTCGCTGAAAGACCAGTTCAACAGCCTTTTGGTACGGGCTATTGAGGGTAGGCGCGGCGGTATGGCACTGATGCGGGTGCTGGAAGAACTGGACTTTTACAATTCCCCGGCCAGCGCGAAGCATCACCTGAATGTCCCCGGCGGTCTGGTGCTGCATTCTCTCAATGTGGCAAGAGCTGCCCTGGAATTGTGCGACAAGATGCCGCAGTTTGCAAAATGCAATAAGGGCGCAGTCTTGACCGCCGCGTTACTCCATGACGTTTGCAAGGCTGGGCAGTACATCAAAAAGCCGGATGGCAGTTACCGTTATGAAGATAGTCACTTGATGGGACACGGTGAAGCATCCGTCAGCATTATCAAAGACTGGATTTTCTTGACCGACACGGAAGCCCTGGCAATCAGGTGGCACATGGGAGCATATAGCGGAGAGCAGGACTGGGGAACGCTCAGCAAAGTATACGACCGCTGCCCGGAAGCCCTGTGCCTGCACATGGCTGACATGATCGCAACGCACATCATGGAGGTAGAAGAGTGAGCAGAGGCACCGCCTACTATGATCTTCCGAATGGTGAGCGAATAGAACTGCCGACAACCATGCCGGATGTTGAGGAAGTGCCGGGACCCCTATGTGATGGAAAATTTGAATTGCCAGAAGCCGTAAAAGAAATGTTCAAGTGGATGGATGAAACATTCGGAACATGGGAAAGCGACTTCAGCAGTTTCAAAATCTGGATGAAATTGCGGAAAAACTTCAATCCACCGGTGCGCTGGGAAGCGGTGCAGGACAAGCGTCGAAACCCAAAGCCTTTGGGCCGAAACATCTATTTATATAAAGCAAGGAAGATCAAGAGCTTGGCAAGAAGTACACATACCAGAGTATCCCTGCACAAGGGAAAACAAAAGGGTACTGAAGAACAGTGCAAGCACACATTCAAGATAACCACAGCCCGGTGCGCGCCTTGCAGTGGTTACAACGTGGAGTGCGAGCACTACGAGAAAAACAATACCGCTGATACGAAGCATGGTTCTTCTCAACCGTGAAATAAGCAGCCCTGCACCGCAGAAGCGGGGCTGCTTTTATATGGCGCATGGCGCTTTTTCTAGGCATTGAGCGCTGCAAGCAGGGCCGGACCCTGTATGCGCCGAGTTGAGTTTTCCATGGAAGACGGTACGGTCAGGAAATCAGCCGTCCGGCATAGCGGAATGGTGCTGTACAGCAGCGTCCTCCTTTCCGTTCAAGCCCGGTGAAAGACCGGGCTGCCATTTCCGCGAAAGACGCACCCGCATGGAGCTGACGGGAATGGGTGCGCCGCAGCATGAGCGCAGAAATGCCCTGTTTGATCCGCCCAGGACAAAAGCGGTAGGCCACTGCAATGGCCGCCCTGCCCGGTACTCTCTTGCCGGGCAGGATTGATATGCGGACGCATAATGGATGAACCTGCTTCTGACCTAATCCCCCATGAGCAGGAGTACCAGTTCGATGCTGGCCGTCCGTGCAAGAAAAAGTGAGGAAAGCGAAATGAAACTTGAATGTCTGACACCGGAATTTCCGCAAGGTGCAAGAGTTTACAGCGTGGATGGTGTGGCACCCTCACTGCTGAACAGTGCATCGGCTATGAGATCGCAGGCGATTCTGGTCAGCGGGGGGGGCAGAATGAAAATCTGTGAAAGCGGGCCGGTAATTTGCAGAGCATCCGGTCAGGCATCGGCGGACACACTGAACGAAACTTGCCCATGCCTAACGTGCGACCATGAAGCGCCTATCGTGGCCGGGGCGTACTGTATGGCTGGAAATTTCGTTGACCGGAATACCAATCAGAACGGATGCGGAGTAAGAGAAAACGCTTCGTTCACACTGAACACGGTGGACCGGCACGCCGTTGCCTACGATGCAAGACATCACTGTCTTGGTGGAGAGGTCAGCGGAACACTTCAGGCAAAGGGAGAAGGAGGATGGAGTTTGAACTACATAAATCCGGTGCTCCAACCGCTGCCTGAAAATACGGTCGGCATCGACCTCTACAACGGAGCCGTTACTGGAAACACTGCGGCTACTCTCACGAAGAAAAATGATGGCACATCAAGCGGCCCGGAAGTTGCCCAAAGAAAAACGCCGGACTGGATCGTGCGCAGACTGATTCCGATGGAGTGTGGCAGACTGCAAGGCTTCCCGGACGGATGGGCAGAAATTGAACCACTGACCGACTTGCGGAAACTGCCGTTCTGGCGTGAGGTCTACACAAAGGACTGCGAGATCAAGGGGAAAAAGCCGAACCGGAAGATGATGCAGGCAGACAGCGAAGAAGGCAGGCGTGCCCTGATGCGCTGGCATGATGGCCTGCACAGCAGGGCGGCAGAGTACGCAATGTGGGGCAACGGAATGGCGCTACCAAACGCATTGTTCTTTGTAAAGAACGCGTTCCGCGAACTGGGAAAGCCGCCCGGAGAAATAAAGCTGGGAAGCCTGTTCGATGGAAGCGGAACAATGCCGCTGTGCGCCGCAATGTGCGGCGGGCATCCGGTCTGGGCAAGCGAGGTAGAGCCGTACCCCATTGCTGTTACAAAGACGCATCTGCCGAACATGAAGCATCTTGGAAGCGTTACGGACATCAAGGGCTTTCTGATTGAACCGGTTGACATCATAACGTTCGGAAGCCCATGTCAGGACTTGAGCATTGCAGGAAAACGTGCCGGACTTAACGGTGCCAAATCTGGATTGTTCTGGGAGGCAATACGCATTATCTGGGAAATGCTGCTGGCGACCGGCGGAAAATATCCACGGTTCGTCATCTGGGAAAATGTGCCCGGTGCCCTGTCATCGAACAAAGGAAAGGATTTTGAAGTTGTCCTCAACGAATTACTACACCTCAGAGAGTTTGCCGGAGGTAGAGCAGATCAGTCTATTCTCCAACATGGCAAGTGGGGGGGGCTTCGCAAACTACGGAGCTGTTGCCTATCGAATTGTCAATGCTCAATGGTGGGGAATCCCCCAGCGCCGGCGCAGAGTATATGCTGTCTGCGATACTCGTAGAGAATCCGCCGGAGTGGTCGTTTTTGAGCGAAAAGGCACTGAATGGAATTTTGAACCGTGCATCCCGCAGGGGGAAGAAGTTACAGGACTTACTACTGACTGCTATTCATGGCATGATCGAATGGTGGCAACAAAACCCTGCGGGGGGGGAGGCAGCGGGAAGCCTACACAATGAAGATCCGCAGCGGATGTGACGGCGGAGGAAAGGGACCGCTTGTCCAAGAAGAACTTTCGGCAACATTGGCAACGCACCAAGATCAGACGCTATTTGAGTTAAGAAATACGGTGCTGAATGACCAGGGCGGCGGTTTCATGGAAGTTACGTATGGGATGACCGGAACACTCCGAGCACAAGAGCATGGGCACGCACCAATCACATTCGACAAAACAGAAGGGAACGAAAAGACGTGAAGGTAGAAACGATAAGCAAGGCAATCATTGCGGCGCTTCTTGCGGCGGAACTTGCAAGCTGCACGAAAGCCGCTCTGATGCAGAACCGGATCACGGATCTGGAAACACAGAGGGATATCTACAAGTCCATGTACGAGGACTGGAAAGGCGCGGCAGGCGAAGTTGCCGGGTATGCAGATACCTTGCGGGATTCTCTGAAAGCACGGGACCGACTGGATGGAAAATTGCTGGTTGAGGATGCTGGCGATTTTCTCTGCACGGCCTACTGTACCGAAAAGCGGGAGCATATCTGCGGCACAGGAACCGGGATCACAGCCAGCGGTGCACCGGTAGAAGCTGACGTGACGGTAGCGGCTGACCCGGATGTGTTCCCGTTTGGAACCATCCTCTATATCGAGGACATAGGAGTGCGGATCGTTCAGGACAAGGGGGCAGGAATCCAGGGAAAGCACCTGGATGTGGCGGTTTCCGGCAGTCATGAAGATGCCCTGAATTGGAATGGCTACGGGACGCATAGAGTTTGGATTATCAAAGAAGGAGAATAAAAATATGGACGGATTTGTGAAAACACTGGGTGTTCTGATGGTTTTGGCAGCTGTGGCACTGTGGGCGGCACTGATTTTCTTTGTGCCTGCCGCACTGATTAAGTTCCTTTGGCTTTATCTGGTGGCATGATGGACAATGAAACGCTGACACGGATTCTGTCCGCGCGATTTATAACGTGTAATGAGCAGGCCCGAAAAGGCAGTAAGGGATGCACGAAAGAGTGCAAACTCTATGAGCTGCAAGAACCGGGTATGACCTGCCGGGACAGCGTCCTTCTCCACGCAGAGAAAGCAAAGAAAATTTTGAAAATAAGGTCGCACAACTCCTGACACAGGCCGCCCGCTGCGGCGGCCTTTTTTGTGAGCATGGGAACAGGCCCGGCCCGGTTCAACTCCGGGATTGCCCAAAACTGAAAGGAGAACACACCGATGCAGAGGTACTACATTTTGCTGAAAGCGACCGGTGCTGGTGGGTGGCCGGGTTGGCTGCCGTACCGGCTGGATGCGGACAGCGCCGAACAGGCTGTTGAAAAAGCCAAGGAGCAGGCCGAGAATCATTACCCGGAGTACGAAAAGTTTGAAGTTCAGGCTATCGAAATTGAAAGGAGAAGCAAATGAAGCTGGCAGCAATCGCAAAGCTCATTAAGGCAGATGGGTACTGTAAACTCTACAAAGTGTTCTATGACGATTGCAGAACCTATGATTTGTACATTGGAACCAAAACGGCAATCTTCCCGCTGACCGGATTTCCGAAGGCACAAAATGAAAGTGAGTTGGCAACCCTCCTGGGCATCAGCAAAAAGGAATGGGCAGACATCGAGTTTGATAATGACTGCCCGGATGATCTCCATTACATCGAAGGGATGGATTTGGACGACACGGCAGACGGAGAAATGGACTGCGTGACCGGAAGAATCGGTATCCGGTACTGCGGGTGTGAACTGGTTCCAATGATCGAGCCTGTTTCGGGAACGGTCGGTTTTGTGGATGCGAAGCAGATCATGCCAGTAGCAGATGAAATCCGCAAGAGCGGATATTTCAAATACTGCGCCAGGAAGATGGCGAGCGGCGGACGCTACTATGTTATCAAGGACGGAATGGTGGTGCGCGGCGCGGTGCTTCCTGTAAAGCTGGAACCTCTGGCAAAGTCTGGACTGCGTGAGCTTGCCGACATGGTGAAAAAGACTAGGGATGTTGCCGATGTGGAGGACTTGAGCGAACAGGAGGACAAAAACGATGCGTAAGACTTTGGAACTGCTGGCTTTGTCCACCTGCACTGCCGCGCTGTGCGTAACACTGACTGGGTGTGAAGCAGTCAAGGGCACAGCACGCGGTGAAAAACCGGTCAAGACGGTATATGTTTACCTGCCGGACGGCACTTTACTGGACAAAGGACGGGCGGACAAGGTAAGTTCGTTTGCACACAATGATCGTATCGTGAAAGTCACGATTGACGGGAAAACATACGAGACCAGCTGGGCCAATGTGGTTTTAGTGGAGGAATAACGATGAGCAAGATTTTGAAAAGTGTAACCTTGGGTGATGTGAAAAATGGTGGCATCTTCAGAGCGCTGGGCAAGGAGTTTGTGAAGCTGGATGCGGACGAACACGGCTGCCTTGTACTGGCAAAGGACATTTGGACGAGAATGCCGTTCCGCGACGGCGACGACCCGGAATGCCCCAACGATCTGCGCCGGAGCGAGATTATGCCATATCTGGGCAACTGCCTGGCAGAGTTTACAAAGAACGGCACTCCGCTGAGTACATTCATTCCGCTCAGAATCGACCTTCAGGACACGACCGGCCAGAACGAATACGGAATCTTTGAAGTGAGGATTGGCCTGTTGACCCTGCGCGGGTACGGAAAATATTGGCGGATGATCCCGAAGGTAGATGCGCCGTGGTGGTTGGCAACGCCTTACGGTACGCCGAATTGCTCTCCGTACACCAACCGTAACAACCGCGTCTGGGGCGTCAGCACCGATGGCTCCTACAACTACCGCTGGTGCAGCTACTCCTATGGTGTTCGCCCCGTTTTGTGCTTTTCCTCTGCACTCTTGGTCTCTGTCGAGGACGAAAGAGAGGCCGGGTTTTCGCTTTCCGATGTTCCGCTGGATGACCTGCTGGCCGAAATCAAGAGCCGGACGGAGGGCTAATCATGGATGCGGTAAAAAATGACGTGAAGCGGCTGGTCAAAATCGAGTTGGCCGCTGCCAATAAGAAGTTTCGGATGTTTGCTGGGCCACATGAGGGCGCGGGAATCATCCAAGAAGAAGTCGTGGAAGCTGCGCAGGAGATGAACGGTCTGCGCCGGGAACTTAACGCTATGTGGATAGGTGTTTACTCCAACAATCCGCAGATCTCCACGAAAGGCGTATACGACCGGGCTGTTGCCCTGGCCGTGGAAGCTATCCAGACGACGGCGATGGCCCGGAAGTTTGAGCGCAGCCAACGCCGTCACTGGCCGGGAGCGAAGGAGCCGCACTATGGCGAAGGAGAATGACGCACCTACCGAAATCGAGACCATCACGCTGACCATGAGCCGCCCAGTGGCGGAGGCTGTGCAGACTGCCTGCGAGTGGTATCTGCGGCTGCACATGGGACAGTTTTGGGATCTGGCAGAAGACTTGTGCTTTGCAAAATTCTACTCGGACGCGGAAAACAATGCGTTTCAGAGCGAGGAACAGCGTAAAAACGCTTTTAATGTTGCGATAGGCCGCAGAAATACCATGCTGCTAGAAATGGAACGGCTGTACAGCAGATGCGTTCTCCCGGCCCCGACCTCAGACGTAATGAAGGTGCCGTACCGGGCAGAACAGGTATGGCTTGCCATTCGCCACGCCCTGGCATGGCATGACAAGCCGGAGGGCGATCCATGGAATGTGCGCTTTGATAAGCCGCTGAACCGCAGCGACCAGCCGCAGCCGGTAGTAAAACTCAATGAAAAGCAGGAGGCAAAGAAATGAGAAAGATTTTTATGGTGGGAGCATCTGCGGCGGCAAGCGTTTTGCTGATGACGGGATGCAACAAGCAGGTAATTGATTTGACCTACGAATATTCGCAGGCACAGATTAAAATGCCGGATGGAACCGTAATTGAGGGCAAGGTGGATAGCTGGAACGATTATGAAGGCGACCAGTTACAGGTCAAAATTAACGGAACAACATATCTGGCCCATTCGTCAAACGTGGTCCTCTGGCACTGAGCAAGGGCAAAGTTCGGGATCGAGAGGAAGAAGTTGCACCCGAATCTTGAAGATTTTGAGGTTATGAAGTTGGAGAAAGTGCAATGAGACAGAACGGAGCAATGTTTATCTGCAACCGTTGCCGGAAGCAGGTATTTGCAGAACGGTTTGATGATGGCCGGTTTGACCAGAAGGCACTGGATGGGTGGGCGCTTGAAACGAGGGACTTCTTTGGAGTTGGTGACTTGTGCCCGGAGTGCTTCAAGGCGTACCGCGAAACGATGGAACGTTTTTATACGGGAGGCAAACGTGGAGCCTGAAAACACCTGCTGCACCTGCTATTACCATGACGCTAAAAGCTGGTTCTGCTATAACGGCCTGTCACCGAAAGGAACGGAGAACACAGACCCAGAGGACACCTGCGAGTTTTACGAAAAGAGAAGCGAGTGCGAAAGCTAACTGCCTGAAAATGGTGGTGGACGGAGGTGTACAGAGCGATGGAGAAAAAAGTCATCATTGAACTAACCGTCGAAGTAGAAAACCCGGATAACAGAAGCGTAGAAGAAGATATTATAGGTGCTTTGAGTGAAAGCCTGCATCACTTTGACGTTGTAAATTACACAGAGGATCCGCCGGTGCGGCCATACTGGGGAAAATACTGCGGAATCCTGAAAGAAGATTACTACGGCTGCCCTATTTGCGGCTACATAACGAACTGGCAACCGGAGACCTGTCCGGTGTGTCACACTCGGCTGGAAATGTGGGATGGAAAAGGTAAAGGAGCTTAAAAAATGGACAGAAGTGAACTTGAAAAGCTGGCAGAGCGCTACCAGCAGAAGGCGGACCGTGCCTTTGAGAACTATCAGGATACCGGCCTCCGGCGCTACGATACAGAGCGTAACAACATGGAGGACCTTGCCGATGCGCTGCGGATGGCAGCAAATGCGGCAGACGAACACGCTGAGCACACAAATATGCGGGGATCGCTTGCTGAGTTTGTAAACGCTGCGCAGAACATCAAATGCACGACAGACCAGGACGACCGTGTGAAGCTGGTGGACAAGCTGGTGGAAGATCTGCTGGCCTATGGCCGGATGCACAACTGGATCGCAATGAAAGGCTGAACGAAACTAATCAAGCTCCTAATCAAGAATTAAGCAAGCCCGTCGTAAAATTGCCGCCCTGACGAGGCGGCAAGGGGCTTGTATGTGTAACTTAATCTAGCGACCACAAATTTCCACGCCGGGGAAAGCGGGGGTCAAGGGGGAGAAAACGAGGGCGGGTCTGTAGGGCTTGACGGAATGGGAAACTTAGAAAGACCTGCCCGGCGTTGTGTCCCCCTTGTCCTGCGAAGCTGTGTGTGTTTGGTCCACAGAAAAGAAAATCCCAGTAGAACTTTGCGGAAGGAGGAAGTGAACGGTGCGGGCATGGTACATTCGGGAGCAGAAACACATTCTCGGAACATCCGATTATGCAGAAGTGGATCTCTTTGAAACAACGGACAAGGAACACACCGCGAGCACCCGCCGCAAAAGAGAGCTGGCGACCTCCATTGCGCAGCAGAAGTATAACGACATGATAGCAAGGCGGTATTTCTGCCAGCTGGCCTATACGAATTTCGGGGAAAGCGACTGGGCAGTCACGTTTACATACGACCACGGCCACCAGCCAGCACCCGGAGATTTTGACCAAGTAGACCGGGACTGGACGAATTTTACCCGCCGCTTGAAGCGATTCTGCAAAAAGATGGGTCGAGAAGCATCCAAATGGATGCAGGTTGCAGAGTACAGCGTGGTGGACGAGGACGGGAAAGTTACCGGCAGACACCACCATCATGTGATCCTGCAAGGCAATCTGACATGGCAGGAGATCAAGGACTTGTGGCGGGACAGCACCGGGCGGCCGATGGGACTTGTGAAAGTTGAGCCTATCGACCTGACCTGTTCCAGCTTTGAACGCCTGACAACCTACATGACGAAAGCCCGCGCCCGTATCCGGCGCTGGCGACAGAGCCAAGGGCTGCAAAAGCCGAAAACCCCGCGTCCGAACGACACCAGATGGAGCCGCAAGCGCTTTGACGAAGCGTTTGCTTTGCCGGATGATCGTGAATACTGGGAGAAAAAATACCCCGGTTATACCCTGCGCGAGTGCGAACAGCACATCACGGGAAACAACACCAAGCACCTGATCGTGAAACTGAAAAAGAAGCCGGACACACGGCGGAAGAACAGGAGGAACCAGCCATGAGCGCCAGACTGGAACTGGACGACCTGCCGCCGCGCTACCGTGCGCAGGCGGAAAAGCAGCTTGCACAGAGAAGGTGCGGGGGCAAAGCTGCACCTGCATCGTTGGAAGCCGCTGTGAATGCCGCCAGATCGACCGGACACGAGTTTGACAGCCGGGGCGAGTATGACTACTACATGGGAACTGTTCTGCCCAAAGTCCAGAGTGGCGAGGTCGTGAAGGTAGAGCTGCACCGCAGGTTTACTATGCTGCCGGAAAAAGAATACGGCAATGTGAAGCTCCCGGCGGCGCACTATACCCCGGATTTTGTGCTGACCTATGCTGATGGCACGGTTGAGGTGGTGGAAGTGAAAAGCAAATTCACCCGGCGGCAGCAGCGTGATTACATCCACCGCCGCCGTATGTTTATCGATCTTGTGGCAGAACCGCAGCACTGGCGGTTTATTGAGCATATCACGCCAGATACGGCGGAAGAAATCAGAAAGTGGAAGCGCCTGGCCGAACAGGCGGGAAAGGATTCATCATGGGAAAAAGCAGGGCAAGGATGCCAGCATTCTACCGGCAGAGCATCCAGAATGCAGTGAATCAGCAAATCAACATCGGCAAGTCGAAGCACCGCACGACGCTGAACCGTGAGGCAATCGGGCAGGTCGTTTCGTACTGCGCAGTTGCCGCGGCACATGATCTCTGGGACTGGGGCGAGAAAGAATCTACGCTCCTGACCTTGAAGATGAACAATGCTGCATCCAGGTATATCATGGATCACGACAAGTACGGTGCACCGGAAGCCCTCAAGCGGCTGGAAGCACGCACTGCCCACCTGATGCCGGAAGAATTTTGGCTTCCGGTGGGTGGCCTGGTAGGCTCTGAAAAAAGCTGCGTGTTCTGGCCGAACGCCGGGACGCTGCAAAGATGATCGTTCGTTTCTTTGTGGAATCGCTGGAAGAAATGGAGTACACCCCTGAACAGATCGAGGTCGTGAAGGAAGAAATCAAGAAAAATTACCAGCAGTTCCTCGGCTGGGTGGACGATGGCGGAGAAGAATTTGCCTATGATCGTCTGCGCCGGGTCATTGAGGACATTTACGGCGTGGGTGCCATGGTTGAGCGCGTCAAGGGTGAAGAACCCGTTTTCGGAGAACCCCTTTTCAAGAAAGATTTTTGATTTTTTTGGGAGGATTGAGCAGTGAAAGTACACGAGGCGGAGGCAATCTTGAAATATTATGCGGACATCCCGCAGCGGATAGAGATCATCCGCCGTCAGTGCACCGCACTGAGCGATGAAGTGGACCCTATGCGGGGCATGGGCACCGATGGAATGCCCCGTGGCGGAACGCCTGGGGACAGCACGGCGGCGATGGCCTGCCGGATGGATGAACTGGGCATTGGAGACCAACTGCGTCAGCTGGAACGGCAGCGGGCTGTGTTGCTGGAAGATCAGAACATTATCCGAGGACAAATGAACCGGCTGGACAGTGGCCACAATCTGATTTTAACGGAGTTCTACATCAGCCACAAAAAATGGCACGAAGTACAGCAGAAAATTCCATACAGTGTGCAGCACTTGAAGTACCTGCGAAACGTCGCTCTTGCACAGCTGGGAAGGAACCTGGAACGGCTCCCGGAGTGCGCCGCTTTATTATCGCGTGCGTTAAACACGCGCGAGGGACAGCGCCGAGCGGATGCCTGGGCGGAGGGCGACATTCTCTTATAGGCAAAGCGGCCTGCGGGACTTTATGTGTAGGCACTTCCGCAAAATCGTGTCCGATGGTCGTAGAAAAACAAACACGACTACCCCGAAAATCTGAAAACAGGCATAGAAATAACCCGGCGGGCAGTTGGCCTACCGGGTTTTGTGCAAAGGAGAGCAAAATGAAAATCAAAATCGAGCTTGAAGGAGACATGATAAGCCTGCGGGAATATGCCGTCAGAACCATCACGAAAGAAATCGTAAAGACCGGGATCAAAGAGAAACAGACGTGGTATAACGAGGAAGCAATCCGGCACGAGTTTGACGATGCTGGGGTGGGCAGGCTGGTCAGGTGTTGGCTAAAAAATGTTTGGCCGCTTCCACAGCTACGTCTTTTGCGATGGAGGTTATCACATCGACGCTGAGAGCGCCGGCTTTTTTGGCAACGCTTTTGACCTTCGACCAATTTGTGTCAGACCGGATATTTTCAAGAAAGTTATGCCCGGCGGGGGTCAATTCCCGGACATTGACACGGTATTGCTCCGGGTGAGAGCCAGCACAAAGGGCGATAAGCCCAGATTCGGCACAGTATTTCACGGAATAAAGAATGTCGTCATTGTCAAATCTGGATTCAAGCTCGATTTGATAAGCGGGCGGATCAGTAGGATCTTCGCCAAGCATATCAAGAATATCGGCCCTTGCATAGCGAATGAAGTAGCAATAGTGGTCAAAATCCGTGTGTTCTTCCACGCAGAGCATAACAGCGCGGACGCAATCCATGTTTAACTTCATACAAACCATCCTTTCAACACCATAAGCCCGTCAGGTCATCGACCTGGCGGGCTTTTTGGATTTCGTGATTTACTTTTCGTGTGGCGGCTGGTCATCCGGCGGAGCGTTGCGCTTGAAGATGATCTGCGGTTCGTTCGGATCCCGGCCTTCCTCTTTGGCGTTCTGGGCGATTTCGTCCATCAGGCCGACAGGAAAACCGTTTTCGTCGAGCGGCCCATCGTAACCGGTGAAGTCAACGACGTTCACGCAGGGCGGTTCGGGGATGGTTTTGTAGTATCTGCCGTCCTCATAGTTCTGATCCGTGACCCGGTTCCAGTAACCAATGTCTCCGTGCTGCTCCTGGGCAGCTTCCATCGCTTCCCGTGCCTGTTCTTCAGTCAATCCGTCGAACAAGAGCCGGGAGCCATCAGCAAAGGCAGCGACCAGCCGCCAAGGGGCAAAAAATTCAGCTTCGTCCATGAAAATGCTCCATTTCGTGCGATTTTCGTGAATGAGTTGAAGTTTTGAGCACGGAAAAGTCCAATTCATTCACAAAAAAGTGAATTTCGTGTACGAAAAATCATAATCTGCAAACAAGATATGATATTTTGAACACAAAACTTTCTATTTTGATTTCGTGGGGATGTACCCATTCAGGCAGCGATTGAAACCGCGTTTCGTGAGCGCGGCGGTGATCCGGTCATCCGGGAAGTAGAAAACAAGTTCGTTTTCGTTCAACGGACCAGACCCGGCGGGGTACTGAACACCGGAATACCAATCCGTTTCCATGTCATACTTGCGGTGCAGGTACTTGTAAACGTCGCGCTGGGCTTTGTCGAACACCTCCACAAAGGAGAAGGAAGCGCACGGCGGCAGTTCCGTTGCCAGCATGGGTGCGTTCTGCGCCAGCCATGCAGCCATTACGGTTTTGGCTGCATTTCGTTTCGGCTTGCCTTCCCGGTGCACCAGATCCAGCAGCTGCACAACAAAGGGCTTTGGCAGATCGTTCAGCACTTCTTCCAGTGGGTACGGATTTTCGTGCAGCAGGGGCGACGTGCGCAGCTCCGGCACGAGATCCAGATCGTGACAGGTTACAGGCTTCTGGCGGTCGTCGATGCGCTCGCTGGTGTAATACAGCATATCCTTGATTGCATTCTGTGCCGCGTCGGAAAGCTGCTCCACCAGAGCAACACTGTCTGCAAAGCTGATCTGCGCCTCGTTTCGTTCGCCGGTGCTGCGGCCCGTCTTATAGGCTGCATCAATGATACCAAGCTCCATAGCCAGCCGGAAAATGTGCTTGCAGGGCTTTTTGCGCTTTACAAAATCGTTACAGGTGCAGCTTGCAAGGCTGGTCTGGTACGGCTCTTTACCGGATCCATAGAAAACCCCGGTTTCGTGTTCCTTGTCCACGGAAAGCGGGCTGGTCTTGCTCTGCTGGGCGCTGGCAAGGCGCTTTTCTTCGTCAGTGTCTGCGGGATGCTCTGTCCAGGGACCGAAGGCGGGAATCATAGTCATAACGGGAAACCTCCTTTTCGTGTTTCGTTACTGTCATGATAGAGCAAAACGCAAATAAAAGCAATAAATTAGAACAAGATTTCGTGACGGGATGCAAGAATAACCCCGGCGGGCTGCCGGGGCTGGCTGTCAGAACGGCAGGCCGGTATAGTTGCGCATGGGAATGGCATCGGCGGCGGGCACCAGCATATTGAGCAGTTGCCGGTATAAAGCCGGGTTTGCTGCACGCTGGGCACGGAAGTCCTCTAGGAATTGCGCCTGTGCTGCCAGATCGGCCAAGTTTTCGTCATCCACGTTGTAGCATTGGCATTGATCCGGCCCAGCGGAGTATATCCAACATCGAACCATGAAAATACCTCCTTTCTGTTTCGTGATGTTCCCGACGTAAATGCCGGGAAGATGGGGCGGGGTTGCATTGTCCGGTGCAGCCCTGCCAAAATATCCGGTTTCGTGTTAAGCGTTCAGCTGTAAAAACGTGCTCTGCGTGGGGATCAGGTGCCGGGTGAGGGTGTCGGTGTAGCTGGCCTCCCCCTCGTAGCTGTCAACCACCCGGCGGTCTGCGGCGGCCATATCGTGATAGCTCTTTTTGCCGTAGGTGGGCGGCAGCCAGCCTTTGCGCTGTCCGGCGTAGAGGTTGAAGGACTTCAAAACGTCCGTGTTCGTAAACTCGATGTGGCAGGTGCCTTTCTTGTAAAACGTGGCGGTGAAATAGTGCAGCTGGATCTTTTGGGTCTGGCCGCTCTTTTCGGCGGCATCCAGGACGGCGCGGAGTTCGTCCCCATTGTAGGGCTTGCCGTTCGTGTCCAGGAAGTGCAGCACCCGCTCGATCTGGGCAACATGGCCTGTTGCGTTGTACCGGGGGCAGAAACGCCCATCGTATGTATCAAAGGCGTTGCAGCGGAAAATCACCTTGCGGTTGATCTTGTACGCGGAGTTCGTGCACCAGCCGTTGTAATAATGCACGTTCTTGCTGTACTCGTCGTTATAATGCAGGTTCGTCCAGTCGTCGAACAGCTTTATAATTTCGTGGTCGATGCTGGAAAGAAGATTTCGTGAAATTTCTTCCCGGACGGTCAGAATGTTGTACGCGCTGAAGTCGTAGCCTTCAAGCTCTTTGATTCGCTTCTGGTAATCCTGCTGCATTTCGTAGGTCATCGCATCGAACAGCTGCGGCATTTCAAACAGCTGTTTCCAGTACATCCCGCGCAGTTCCCGGATAGCGTCGTTATAAGATTTCGTGAAAGCCATCACGGGGTTTTCTTTCTTACCAGCGCCGGCAGAGGAAAACAACGACTTGATTCCGTTGTACTCTTCATAGATCCGGCGCACACCCTCTGCGGCGGCGTTGTACCGCTCAATGGCTGCCGTGATGGGGTCGGAAGATACCAGGGCGGCAAACTCCGGGTTTTCTTTCAAGCGCTCTGCGGTTTCGTTTTTCAGATCCAGCCGGATCCGGCTCACCGGCTCCCGGTCGGGAATGTCCACCGACACAAGCGCCACCTCCACGCGGGCGGCGCGGCGGGCGTTCTTGAACGCATCCGGGATATATTTTACCGTGGCGTGCAGCTCTTCCAGCTTTGCGGCCAGCTCTTTCCGTTCGTTGGTGCAGGGGTTGCGCAGGGTTTCGGCGTTCAGCAGGCACCGCACCTTGCCGCCGTCCTTCATGATGTCCAGCGCCTTGAGCAGGTGCGCGGCACCGGCGGAGAAAGGCGGATTCATGACGATTGCGGCGTATTTTGTGGTGGGGCGGAAGGTCAGAAAGTTATCATGCACCACCCGGAAACCGTCTTTCTTCAGCTTTGCGCGGAAGTCGCTGGAAAGCTCGATGCAGTCAAGCTCTGCGCTTTGCGCCTTTTCCTTGTCGTAGCGGTCAACCTCGCCGGTCTTGTGGTCGTGGTGGACGTTGAACGCCAGAGCGTGGACCTGACGCGCAAGCGCTCCATCACCGGCGGACGGTTCAAGGATGGGTTTCGGGTAGGTGGTGAACCCGGATTTTACTTCCCGCAAGGAAAAGACCATATCAAAGGCCAGATTGTCCGGCGTGGGGTAGAAGTCCAGGGCATCGTTGGGGGTGGTCATGGTGTAAACCTCTTTTCGTGTTTCGTGATATGCCCGGCGGAATGCTGGGCGGTGGGGCGGGACCGCTTTGTCCGGTGCGGCCCTGCCAGGGCATCCGGTTTCGTGTCAGGCGTTGAGCTGGTAGCCGCGGCGGGCGCAGATGAGGCGGAGCCGGGCGGCGGCGATCTGCTGGCGGACCTCTTCGGGCCTGCCGGTGCACTGGGCTTTCCGGCGCAGGTCTTGCAGTGTCCACTGCTGACGGATGATCTCGCGGGCCTGTTCAAAGATGTTGTCAAACTTCTTCATGATTTCGTTCTCCTTTCGTATCATGCAAACAGGCGGTTGCATACCTGCTGTATTTCGTCGTTCGCCTTCATCGGGGCAATGAGCACGGAAACGGCGGCCTTCTTCGGGTCTACGGTGTCCGTTGCCAGGATGGGCGCAAACGGGCTGTTGCTGCTGTGGTAAACAAATTCGTGATGATCCACAAAAGCGTCATACTCCGAATTTATCATGATGGGCCGGGATCCGTTGCGGAACATTCGGAACGTGCCCCAGACTTTGCCCTTTGCTTCGACTTCCTGCAAGATTGAAGTGCGTTTGACTTCTTCTTTGCAGGCGCTGAACTTCTGGAACATCTGCGCGGCGGTCAGCTGGTGCGGATCGTTGACCACAAACCCGGCATCACTGGAAACGATGGTCACGCCGTCGGCGGGTGCGTCCTGCATGGTCACGGGCTGGATAACATCCCGGTAAAGGATGGCGGGCAGCTTGAACGCTGCATAGCCGGTGATGATGTACACGCTGCCGCTCTGGCAGGTGATCCGAACGGCGTTACGGCTTTTTGCCTGCCCTTTCAGATAGGCGGTGATCTTCTTCACGTTCAGCCCGGCGGGGGTGCTGGTTGCTCTTTTCATATTGCAAAAACTCCTTTTCGTTTTCGTTCTGTTTTTCGTGCCCGGTGCGCTGCCGGGGTAGTGGGGCGGGGTTGCTTTGCCCGGTGCAGCCCTGCCAAAATATCCGGTTTCGTGGTGGTGGGTCATGCCAGCAGCCCGGCGGCGATGCTTTCAAAGTCCAGCTGTTTCACGGGTGCTTCATCCGGCGCGGCTACGGCGGCGGGGGACTGCTTTGCGTCCTCTACGGCCTTCCGGGTCTTGCGCCAGGCATCCAGCGCGGCGGCCTGACCCTTGCGGTCGGTTTCGGGGACAGCCAGGAAAGCGGCCTTTGCTTCCCGCTCTGCCTTGCGGAGCACATCCGGGGCGGGCTTTTTCGTGGCGGCGGGCTTGCTGGCCTTTTTCGTGGGCAGCGGATCGACGTGCACCAGCTCCGGCAATTCGTGGTGCTCTTCGGTGATGATGGGGGCCGGGGTGCTGGCGGCCTGCTCTGCTGCTGCCTTTTCGGCGGCGGCCTTTGCCTTGCGTTCTGCGGCCAGCTTTTTGTTATACTCCATGATGGCGGCGACAGATCCGAAGCGGCCGGCGGGGGCCTGCTTTGCGTCGTGTACCTGCAAGCAGCTGAACAGGTGCGATTTCGTGGGGTAGAAATGCGGCGCGGGGGCTGCTTCCTTGCCTTCGGCTTCAGCGGCTTCCCGCTGGGCCTTGCTGGGGCGGGTGGTGTACTTCCACAGGTAGCATTCAATCAAATGCGTTTCGCCCTTCTTGACGCTCTTGCCTTCTTTCTTCCAGTGATCGAAGGTGTGCAGCTCTGCCGCTGCAAGGATGATTTCAACGTCTGCGATGGTGGCGGGCTGTTCGTCGCCGTTCTCGTCGGTGGTGACTGCGTTTGCAGCCATTGCGGCGATCTGCTCCGGGGTATGGTGCGCGGTGGCGATGGCGTGCAGGGTGGCGGGGTCCAGCTTCGCAGCTTCGTTCATGATGATCTGATTGTTGGTCATGCCTTTCATGGTTCGTTCTCCTTTGTTCGTTGTGGTTGATGTTCGGGATGATCTCCCGGCGGCTGCCGGGGTAGTGGGGCGGGGCTGCTTTGCGGTGCGGCCCTGCTAGAGTGTCCGGCGGTGGCTCATGCGGTGCGGTACATCTGGCGGAACAGGTCCAGCGCTCCGATCTCTGCGGCCTTGTGCTGTGCTGCCAGCTTTGCGCCGGCGCTGTCGTGGCCGTTGAAGTGGTACGCTTCAGAGTAGGCATTGACGATGGACCATTCAAGGCGGCTGCGCTCCTGCTGCGCGTTCCATTCGGCCAGGTCGAAAACGTAGATGGTGCAGGTCCAGGCATACGGGCTGAACACCTGCTCAACCTTGACTTTCAGGCCCTTGCAGCGGTCAAGCGTGGCTTTGATCCGGTCGCGCTCCTGCCGATCCATGGGAACGATGGAATAGCAGGGAATGAAACGATCGTGCACCGGGGTGACGTTCCAGCGGTGACGGGCTGCCAGCTGGTTTATTTTCTTGTCAAGTGCTGTCATGGGGTGGCGCTCCTTTCGGTTCGGGGTATATGTTCGGGATGATCTCCCGGCGGCTGCCGGGGTAGTGGGGCGGGGTCGCTTTGCGGTGCGGCCCTGCTAAGGTGTCCGGGGCGTTCAGCCCAAAAGAGCGGCGGCGGCATCCTGCCAGGTGGGGAAGGCGTAGAACGTGCGGCGCTCTGCGTTGGTGTTCTCGCCGGTGATCTGGGCGGCGATCCGCTGCCCGGTGCGGGGGTCCCATCCTTCCAGCCGATACCCGGCAGCCTGCAGGCGCTGGGCTGCGGCGTTCTCTGCCTTGTTGCGCTGGCGGATCTGTTCAAGTGTCATCATGGCGCGGGCTCCTTTCAATCTTCGGTGCAGTCATGGCAAAACAGAGCGTCAACCACTCTGTCATCTGCGAAATTGTCCGGGGTGTCGTTGGCATCAACTACCAGCTGCACCCGGTCATAAATCCGCAGATCGGTTTCATTATCCACTACAAAATACCAGTCGTCACCGTCCAGCGCGTCGGTGCACCAGACTTCAACCGCGCCGTCATCGGTGGCGGTCATGCCCTGCACAATGGCCGGGGCGATGTAGCGGCCCAGGGGGCCGACAGTGTAGGGGCATTGTGCCGCGGCCTTCGGTGCGGTGCCTGCCAGCAGTGCGGCCACCAGTGCGGCGGCGGTGGTGATCTTCTTTGCAAGTTTCATGTTCTTTGCTCCTTTGCTTTTCAGGTTTACCCCGGCGGGCTGCCGGGGTAGTGGGGCGGGGCCGCTTTGTTTGAGCGGTGCGACCCTGCCAGGGCATCCGCTTGACTTTACCGCCTTTCGGTGGTAAACTAGCTTACAAGATGCGTTGTGGAAAATTCATCTTGCAAGCCTGTCACCTGCTTTAGTGGGTGGCGAGCTTTTTTGCTGCCTGCTTCTTTTTCCACTCTGCCAGGTAGGCGGCCCAGATCGCTTTTTTCAAAGCGGCGGGGAGCTTGAAAAATTCAATGCTCATGTGTCGGCTCTCCTTTCGGCTTACTCGCAACCGTCCGGCTGTTGTCCGGCTCGCTTGCTGTGGCTGCATTCTAGCATGACGGGATGCCACTTGTCAAGCATGACGGAATGTTTTCTACGTTTTGCACAAAAGAATGACGGAATACTTGTTGATTTTTGCATGGCTGAATGCCGCTTTTTTTGCTATAATAAACGCAGGCGCGAAAGAGGTGATATAATGCCTATCTCGGACAAAAAGAAAATTTCAAACAGCCGGTATATTGCAAAATGCGATTCAATCCAGATTCGCCCACCAAAAGAACGCGGTGACGAAATCAGAGCGGCCGCAGCCGCAGCGGGTCAAAGTATGCAAAGCTATATTTTACAGGCTTGTGCCGAAAGAATGACCCGTGATGGATTCACCCCGGCGGAATCCGGGGAAGAAGGGGGACTATAGGGGGTTACTGGGGGAGAGTTCTAGCCTGCTAGGTTAAAGCCCTACACCTGCTTCTCACTCCCGTTAGGTGGAGAATCTGACCCCTCCGGCAAACGTCCAAAACCGGCCCGGATGGAGCACCGCCAGCGCCAGCCGTGACGCTGGAACGCTGACAGCGGGAACGGTGCCAGCGCTGACCATGCCCACCGGCACCGCCAGCAGATCAGCCACACCACCGGCACCGGGACGCACCCCGCCGGAACCATTGCCGCCAGTGCAGACCAAAGGCCAGAGCAGCAGCGCACGCCGCGCCGTCTGCCCTGGCCTTTTTCTTTTGCCCATCTTCCCGCCGCTGGCCCTGCTGCCTGCCCGCTGCACCGGATCGCCTGCCGGATCGGTGCGGATCAGTGACGGCCCGGCCCGGTCGATGGCCCCGCCGGCACCCCGCCGCCGCAGCAGATCACCCCGCCCACCTGCACCGCCAGCCAGAAGCAGACCGACACCAACAGCAACGCCAGCGCCGCACCGATGACCCCGCAGCCCACAAGCTGCACAGCCTGCCAGACCTCACAGCAGCCAGCAGCCCACCGCCAGCACCTACCGACACCGCACCCCGCAAGCCCTGCCGCCCACCTGCCGCAGCAGATCACCCCGCCAACAGCCAAAAACCACCCACCGCAGCCCGCCGCCGGAGGGGTCAGATTCTTTACCTGACCGGCATATGGCCTTTGCAGTATAGCCAATAGCTAGGCTATAGCCGCCTTATCTAACCCCCTGCCCCCTTCCTTCTCCGCCTCGACGGCCTGCCGCTGCCCTTGGCACCGCCAACCGGCGGCCCGGCACCGGCCCGGCCTGCCGTCGCCCCGTCCGGCCCCGCCGCCGGAAAGGTACTGCCCCCCGCCGGCGGGCGCGGTGCGGGTTCCGAAGCCCCAAAATATTTCTAGGTGCAAAATTTTTTGAAGGGCTTCCGCGTTTTTGGCCCACGAAAAGGGGGTACGGGTCAAAAAATGTAAGTCTGGGGCGAACATGGCGGTAACGTCACCGGGATGGTGTCCGCTTACAATTTGTAAGCAACTCACGTTTTGCCGGTGCCAACAAATCATTCCGGTGTGATCTTGTTGAGGTCAACAAAATCGGGACAGACCATCTTGCCGGGGCTGGCAAAATGGTGGCTATGTCATAAAGTGTTTACATTTGAAAGCCCCAACCGGCAAAAGATAAGACGTTATAAGACGGTTTTGGTGCTATACTTAGTACAGTGGAATTATGGAGAGAGGCCCCACGGCGGCGAACCGAGGGGCCTTTTTCATACACTGTTGCTTACAAGTTGTAAGTGACCCGAAGAAATGCCGCAGGACCGGCGGCGAAACTGAATGCTCTGCCTGGATGATTTGCCAGACGGGGCATTTTTTATTGGAGGAAAACCAAATGGCAAGGCGAAGCGATGAGCGCGATGCCGCCCGCGCTGAGTACATTGCCCGGATGGAGAAAGACGGAGAAGCGAATCTTCGGCAGCTGGCGGACGATCTCCATCTTAAATATGATACGGTCCGCCGCTGGAAGGCAAAGGACGGGTGGGGCCCGCCCGCACCCCGGAAGCCCGGCGGACAGCCGGGAAACAAAAACGCCGTGGGCAACCCCGGCGGCGGGGCACCTGTCGGGAATGAGAATGCAATGAAGGATGGAGCCTATGCGACCATCTTCTTTGACAAGCTCACCCCGGAAGAAAAACAGATCGTAGAGAATGCACCCCGGAACAGCACCGAGCTGACTTCCCACGAAATCGGTGTACTGCTGCTCCGGGAAAAGTACATTCTGGACAAGATCAAAGAGTATCAGGCTTTACCGCCTGACCAGATGATTACATCCAGCGTCATGGATATGCGAGTACCCGGCGGACGTGGCAAGCGGAAGCGGGACGGCGCAAACCAGCAGATCGGTATGTATCAGAAGGAGACCCCGGCACAGCGTATCTTGCAGCTGCAGGAAGCCTTGAACAAAATTCATGGCCGCATCCTGTCTGCGGCGGCCCAGATGCAGAAAAACGAAATGGACAAGCTGCACCTGGAAACCGAACAGCAGCGGCTTGAACTGCTGCGCATCCGGGCGACCGGCGAGATCGGAGAACCGGGGGACGGTGACAAAGATGCTGTACACGAGTAAGGCCGTTGGCGAATGGCTGGGCATCACTGACCGTCAGGTGCGGAACCTGCGGGATCAGGGCGTGCTGTCCGAAGTCCGGCCCGGTGTCTTTGACATGAAGGTCTGCGTCCGGCAATACCTGAACTTCAAGATCGGCAACAAAGACGATCAAGCCCGCCTTGTTGCTGCCCGTGCCGAGAGGGAGGAAACCCGCGGCAAGATCGAGAAAATGCGGATGGAGGAAGCCCAAGGCGACCTGCACCGCACCGAGGACGTGGAACGCGCCCTGAAAACCATCTTTGCAAATTTCAAGAACAGGCTGGAAACCATCCCGACTAAGTACGCAAGTACCATGGCCCAGCTGACCGACCCGGCGGAAGCCCACGACATTCTGCAAAAAGCAGTGCAGGAAGCACTTGTGGAATTGAGTGACCCCGAAATTGCGCTGGCAGCACCAGCGGGGGAGGAACCCGAAGATGAGCAGGAAGAATAAATGCCGGGGCTGTGTCTGGGGAACCCGGCTGAATGAGATCCAGCAGTTTTGCCCGTTCGGCAGCTGTGTGAAGAAAGGCGGCGGCAGCAATGGCGATGATCCACCTGGAACCGCAGACTGCACAGATGTTCAGCCGGGCACTGGGTGCGCTGAAGCCGCCCCCGAACCTGACCCTTAGTCAGTGGGCAGATAACTACCGCCGCTTGTCGGCGGAAGCATCCGCAGCACAAGGCCGTTGGAATACGGACAACGCACCTTTCCAGCGGGAGATTATGGATGCCATCGGGGATGTCCATATCCGCAAGGTGGTAGCCATGATGTGCGCCCAGTCCGGCAAGACCGACGGCCTGATCCTGAATACCATCGGGTACTACATGAGCTACTACCCGGCCCCTATCATGATCGTGCAGCCTACGGTGAACCTGGGCGAGAGCTTCAGCAAAGACCGTCTGGCTACCATGATCCGGGACACTCCGGTGCTTCGGGGCCTTGTGGATAACAAGAGCCGCTACTCCGGCAACACGATCATGAAAAAGAACTTCGCCGGTGGTCAACTGACCATCGTTGGCGCAAACGCCCCGACCGATCTGCGCGGCCGCCCCATCAAGGTGCTGCTGGCGGACGAGGTGGACGCTTACAAAGCCAGCGCCGGCAAAGAAGGCGACCCGGTCATGCTGGCCGAGCAGCGTCAAACGACCTACTGGGATTACAAGACGGTGCTGGTGTCTACCCCCACTGACAAAAACAACAGCCGCATTTTGGACGAGTTCAACACATCCACCCAAGAGGAATGGACGGTGCCTTGCCCGAACTGCGGCTTTTATCAGCCCTTTGTTTGGGACAACATGGTATTCGATAAAGACAAGTGGCCGGAAGGCGGCGTGCAATACCGCTGCGCCGAGTGCGGCTGCCTTGACAACGAATACCGCTGGAAGAAGAACAGCCTGAAAGGCAAGTGGCACGCAGAGCACCCGGAACGGGCGGTGCGGGGCTTCCACATGAACAAGATAGGCTCGACCCTCTGCGGGTGGGACAAGATCGTGGAGGACTTTATTGCCGCTGACCTGGATGCACAGCGCGGCGATTACGAGAAGATGCAGGTCTTTGTGAACACCGACCTGGGCTTGCCGTGGGAGGAACCGGGCGAAGCGGTGGAGGCAAACAACCTGCTGGACCGCCGCGAGTTCTACGAGGCCGAAGTCCCGGACGGCGTAGTGTACCTGACGGCTGGTGTCGATACCCAGGATAACCGCTTCGAGGCCGAAGTGGTGGGCTGGGGCATCGGCAAGGAAAGCTGGGGCATCCGGTATCAGCGCATCTACGGCGACCTGAAACGTGGGCAGGTCTGGGCAGATCTGGACGATTTCCTATCAAAGACTTGGAAAAAGAAGGACGGCACGGAACTGTCCCTGCGGTGTGTCTGCATGGACAGCGGCGGCCACTTCCCGGATCAGGTCATACGGTTCTGCAAAGAACGGGAGGAACGGCACATCTGGCCCATCAAAGGCCGTGGCGGTATGGACGTACCATACCTGCGCAACCCCACAAAGAACAACCGCGTAGGCGGCGAGCTGTTTACGCTGGGCGTTGATACCGGCAAGAACCATGTCCTTGCCCGGTTGAAGGTGCTTATCAAAGGCCCGAACTACTGCCACTTCCCGGCGGCAGAGGATGCCGGGTATGACGAAAACTATTTCAAGATGCTTACTGCGGAGCACAAGGTCACACGCTGGAAGTCTGGCCGCAAGGTGGAGCGGTGGGAGCTGAAAGACCCGGCACAGAAACGTAACGAAGCGTTTGACGTTCGGAACTACGCAACGGCGGCGCTGGAAATCAGCAATCCCCCCGGTTTGGAGATCCCCGGAGAGGAAGCACCACGCCAGACCGCACCGCGCCAGTACCGCAGAAGAAGATCAGGAGGTATCTAAACAATGCCGATCATCTCAAAAGAAGCCGCGCAGCGGCATCTTGATATGTGGATGGAAGCAGAAGCTGCTGTTTCGACAGGGCAAAGCTACCAGATCGAACAGATGATGCTGACCCGTGCCAGTTTGAAACAGATCCGGGAGAGCATTATCTTCTGGGAAAAGAAAGTAGCCGAAGCGGAAGCAGAAGAAAAAGGCCGGGGCAGAAACCGAATCTACCACTTCTCGCCGCATGATGTGTAAGGACGGTGGACTACATGGCAAATATTCTGGATAAAGCCATTGCGGCAATCAGCCCTGAAAAAGGGTATCGCCGCGCTGTGGCACGCGCCGCACTGTCCGTCATGAACAACGGCACCGGCTACGGAAACTACGGAGCAAGCCGCATTTCCCGCGCTATGCGAAGCTGGCACGTTGGCGGCGGCAGCGCAAAAGAGGATATCGAAGATAATCTTGATATTCTGCGCAAACGGAGCCGGGATGCTTATATGGGCATCCCTCTGGCAACGGGTGCCATCAAGACCCTGCGCACCAACGTGGTGGGCAGCGGCCTTGTGCCGACCCCGCAGGTGGATGCGGACTATCTGCACTTGAACGAGGAACAGGCAGACAGATTGCAGGCGCAGATCTCCCGCGAATTTGAACTTTGGGCGGACAGCACCCTTTGCGATGCTGCTGGCATGGATAACTTCTGGCGGTTGCAGACGTTGGCGTTCACCAGTTTCCTGATGAACGGCGATGTGTTTGCGGTGGTGCAGTTCGACGAACATCCGCACTGGCCGTATGCTCTGCGGCTGCGCCTGATCGAGGCTGATCTGATTTGCAGCCCTGACCGCACGGACATAATGGCACCCTGCACGATAGACAAGCATGACGTGTTCCAGATCGTGCAGGGCGTGGAAACGAACCGGGACGGCGCGGTGGTGGCGTACTGGATAGCAAGTCGGCATCCGCTGGCTTACGACAGCACGGTGCCGCTGACATGGACGCGGGTAGAAGCCCGCGACCCCGAAACGGGAGAGCCGAACATTCTGTGCGTCACACAGAGGGAGCGTGCCGGGCAGCGGCGCGGCGTGCCCTTGCTGGCTCCGGTGCTGCCCACGCTGAAACAGATGGGCAGATACACAGAAGCAGAGCTGGCGGCGGCTATCGTGGCATCGTCCATCACGCTGTTTATCAAGCATGAAAACCCGACCAGTCAGGCACCGTTCGGCGAGGAACCGGCGGATAAGGCGGAGGACCCGAACACCCCGCCCGATGAACTGGGCATCGACCTTGCACCGAGCGCGGTGTTCGACCTTGCACCGGGAGAGAGCACGGATACGTTCGACCCGAAGCATCCGACCACGACCTTTGACGGCTTCATGTCGGCCATGTCCAATCAGGTAGCGACCGGCGTAGAGATCCCAAGTGAGGTGCTTTACAAGAAATTCAGTTCCAACTATTCCGCAAGCCGCGGCGCACTGAACGAGTTTTGGCGAACCTGCGGTGTGCTGCGGGATAGCTTTGCAGCGGACTTCTGCCAGCCGGCCTACGAAAAATGGTTTGCCGAGGCAGTAGCCCGTGGGCGCATCAATGCGCCCGGCTTCTTTGACGACCAGGCTGTGGCGAAAGCCTACATGGGCTGCACATGGAACGGTCCTGCACGCACCAATCTGGATGCCAAGAAAGAAATCGAGGCGGCGATTCTGCGTGTTCAGCAGGGCATCAGCACAAATGAGCAGGAAACTGCACAGATGACCGGTGGAAACTGGCGGGCAAACATGAGGCAGCGCAAGAGCGAAATGGAAAAAATGAAGGAGGTAGGGCTAAATGAGCAAACCCAATTCCCGGACGAACCAGAAGATGACAAATGATAAGTTTTGGCAGTTCCGCAATCTGGCCGGTGATGACCAGAAGGCGGAACTTCTGCTTTACGGCGATATTTCCGAGCGCAGCTGGTGGGAAGATGCCGCGACCCCGAAACGGTTTGCGGATGACCTTGCCGCCCTGGGCGATGTGAAAGAAATCACCGTGTACATCAACTCCGGTGGCGGTGATGTGTTTGCAGCACAGGCCATTGGCAATATGCTGGAACGCAACGCGGCCACCGTGACCGCCCACATCGACGGCCTGTGTGCCAGTGCAGCAACCATTGTTGCCTGCCATGCAGACAAGGTGGTGGCGGCGGCAGACAGCAGCTACATGGTGCATCCGGTCAGTATGGGTGTCTGCGATTACCTGACCGCAGAGGATCTCAACAACTGCCTGAAAGCACTGGAAACCATCCGCAGCAGCATCGTCACCCTGTACGCCAAGAAGTCCGGCAAGACCGAGGACGAATGCGCCAAGTGGATGGATGAAACGAACTGGTGGACGGCAACGGAAGCCAAGGAGAAGGGCTTTGTGGACGAGGTGGACGACGAAGCGAACGATTCTGTTGTGGAGAACCGCAACGGCATCCTGTTCGTCAACAGCATCAGTATGAACACCCCGTTCAACAAAGCACCGAACTTTGTCAGAAGCCGGGTGGTGGATAAGACCACGGCCCAGCCTGAAAATACACCCCAGGCGGATCAGCCGGGGAACAAAACCCATGGGGAGGTAACAGACATGGACATTAAGGACATCAAGACCGTGGATGATCTCCGCAAGGCGTGCCCGGATATGGTAGCCAAGATCGAGACCGAGGCCATCAATGCCGAGCGCACCCGCATTCAGGAGATCGAAAACGCCACTCTGCCCGGCGCGGAGGATGAAGCGAATGAGGCGAAGTTTGTGAAGCCCATTGATTCCGCATCCTTTGCGAAGGCCGTCATTGCCAGCATGAAGGCAAAGCAGCAGAAGCAGAGCAAGGATTATCTGGACAAGGCAAAGGCCAACGCCCAGACTTCCGGCGCGAACAACATCACCAATCCGCCGCCCGCCAACCCGGAGCCGGAAAAGGCGCAGGAAAAGGGCCTGATGAACGCAATCCGCAAGATGAACGGCGTGAAGTAAGGAGGACAAGGTTATGAGCATGGATCTGGAAAGAAAGACCTATTCCACCGCCCCGGAGTATTTTATCGCCGGCACGGACATCGGTATCGCAAAGGCCACCAAAAAAGCCAGCGCAGCGGTTGAGGCACACGCCCCGGTGCTGCTGGCCGATGGCAAGGTGAAGCCCATCGCCAAGGTGGACGGTAGTAATCCGCCGTCCGTTACTGGGCTGTACGGCATCACCGCAGACAGCGCAGCGGCAGACGAGGAAGTGCCCATCTATCTGACGGGTGAGTTTTTCGCCGACGGTCTGGCACTGCCTGAGGGCGTAAAAGCAGCAGACGTTGAAGTTGCTCTGCGCAACCTGGGCATCTTCCTGAAGTGAGTAGGAGGTAACAACACTATGGCTAACGAAATCAGTATCTATGAGCCTCGGTATCTGGCCGAGGTTGTGCGCACCACTCCCTTGGTACGCACTTTCTTCCTGGACAACTATTTCACCAACGTCAAGACCTTTGCCACCAAGAGCGTGGACATCGACGTGGTGAAGGGTGACCGCCGCATGGCTTCCTTCGTGCATCCTCTGGTCGGCGGACAGGTGCTCAAGAATGAGGGCTACCAGACCGAGAGCTTTACTCCGCCTCTGATTAACCCTCTGACCGTCACCACCGCAAACGACGCTTTGGAGCGTATGCCCGGCGAGGATCTGTATTCTGGCATGACCCCCGAAGAACGCGCCGCCAAGCAGCTGATCGAGGACTACCAGCGCCTGAACGATGCTGCCACCCGCCGCGAAGAGTGGATGGCCGTGCGCACTATCATGGACGGACAGATTCCCATTGTCGGCCCCGGCGTGAACAAGGTGATCGACTTCGGTTTCACCAACAAGGTGACACTGGAAGGCACGAAGAAATGGGGCGCATCTGCCGCTAAGCCTCTGGATGATCTGGAGGACTGGGTGGATCAGGTACTGGAAAATGGCTTTGCCAACGTGGATCATGTTGTCATGGGCAAGACTGCTCTGCGCAACTTCCTGGCCGACACCAACGTGCAGAATATGCTGGACAACCGCCGCATCGAACTGGGCATCATCAACCCCAAGGACCTGCCCAACGGCGCACGCTATATCGGACACCTGAGCAAGCCCAGTCTGGACATCTACACCTACGGTGAGGTTTATCTGGACGACTGGACCAATCCCTCTGCTCCCGTTACCAAGCGGCTGGTGGATGACAATAAGATTGCTCTGCTGCCCTCCAACCCGAACTTCATGCGTGCTTACGGCCTGACTTCCTACATCGACGACGCCAAGCGCACTATCACCGCTCAGACCAACCGTCTGCTGCGCACCTATGTGAAGCATGGTCCTGACCGCATGATCCTTGAGCTGCAGACCCGTCCGCTGACCATTCCCGACAAGGTGGATAGCTGGCTGGTTGCTACCGTCTGCTGATACGGGAAGGAGCACGGATATGCTGGACGTTGACCAGAACTACGGCACACCGGAAACCCCGAAACCGTTTCCTACGTTCAAAGACTGCGTTGCACAGGATGTGCAGAACGTAATCTTCAACCCGAATGAGTTCGCGGAAGAACGGTACATAGATGATAAGCTGATGCTCTGCATCACGCAGCACCCCGGCGTACTTGAACGTCCGGCGCACTGGGAAGGCGGAGCAAAACAGTCCTTTGACCAAGGTATGTACAAGGCCGACCTGCTGCTTTTTGTGAAGCAGAAAGACTACGGCCCCATGCCGAAAAGCGGCAAGCAGATCACCTTGGACAAGAAACGAATCTACAACATCAAATCCTGCTCCCTGAAAGCGGGTATGTATCGCATGGAACTGGAAAGGGTGAGGTAAGTTGGCATACTTCCATACCAACTATGACGCTTCCAACCTGACGGTCTCCGTTGATGACGCGGAAGTGACCCGCGCTCTTGGCGTACTGGGAAACAAAACCCCGGCGGCGTTGAAAGTGGCCGTAAACACCACGGCACGGCAGACGCGCAAGCTGATGCTGACAGAAGTGAAGAAGCGCTACGACCTGAATGCGGCGGGTAGACGCATGATCGAAGATCTGCGCCAGCGCCAGAAGGCCACCAACCGGCGGCCTACCGCTATCCTTGCCATTATGAAGAACGACCCCGGCGCATTCCGGGCAGACCTGGGCTATTTCAGAACCAGCCCCACAAAGCCCTTCATGGGTCCGTCTGTCCGCAATGCGCCGCCCGTTTTTCGGGCGCACGTCCTGAAAGGCAGTCCGATGATTGCTCTGGGCGGCACCAGCGATAAGAGCAAGGGCTTCTTGGTGCAGTTCAAGTCGAAGCACATCGGCATGGTACAACGTCAACTCGGAGTACCTGCGGATAAGGACTACACGGAGAGCGGCAAGAAACGCTGGAAGCCGAATGAGAAGCTGGCAACACTGTCCAGTCCTTCCGGCTCTGCAATGCACCATACCGTGTGGGAGATGCAGGAGCAGACGGTGGAGCAGATGCTGCAGCAGAACACGGAACGGCGCGTCCGGCAACTGATCGCCAATGCAAAACGAAAGGGTGTGATCTGATATGGCTGAAAAAATCACCGGCTATACCAGCGAAATGTGCCAGCAGGCCATGATTGACGAGTTGAAGGAACTGTTCCGGGATATGAAGTTCACGGGGCAGGAAGGCGAAAAACCGCTGAAGATCTTCAAGCAGTTTATCCCGTCCCCGACCGATGATGACGACGATGTGGATACCAATAGATCCAACTTCCCGTGCATCATCGTATCAAGAACGAGTGGCGAGGTGGTGAACGAAAAGGATCCGCAATTGGTCCTTTTGCAGCTTATCATCTGCTGTTATGACCCGAAAACAGACCGGCAGGGATATGAGGACACCGGAAACATCATCGAAGCCATCATGCAGCACTTCAAGCGGAAGCCTGTGTTTGGCGAGGCTTTCAAAGTGGGATATCCACGCAAATGGGATCTTTCGGATGATGACATGGACTTCTACTACTGGGGCATTGTCAACCTGATCTGCGAAACGCCCAACACCCTGAAAAACGAAGAAGTGGAGGCTTTGATATGAGCATCGAAAAGACCGAAAAGAAAACCGAGGCTGTGAAAGAAGCACAGCCTGTGACGGAAACCACCGGCGCTGCGGCGTACTGCGGGCCGACCGTCAAGGGCATTGCCCCGCAGTACACCGTATTCGTGGATGGCCTGCCCGAAAAGCTGAAAGAAAAAGTGGAGCAGGTGCCGTTCCTGAAGGCGCTGATCGTTCCGCTGGACAAGCTCGCAGAAATGCGCGTGAAGATCGAACAGGACGGCACCAGAGAGAACATTCTCTACAAGAAGGCCACCGACCTGATGAAGTAAGGAGGATATGACAAATGGCTATTTCTCATGGCTTTAACAAGACCGAAGCAGCGACCAGCGTCACCGCTCCGGTAACGGTCAACTCCGGCCTGCAGATCGTTGTGGGTACGGCCCCCGTTAATATGCTGGATGACCCGGAAGCAGCGGTGAATACGCCGATGCTGGTGAATACCTTCAAAGAAGCTGCCGCCGCAGTGGGCTATTCCGACGATTTTGCAAAGTATACCCTGTGTGAGGCGGTGAGCGCCAGTTTTCAGGTGATGGGCATTTCCCCTATCGTCGTGGTCAACGTCCTGGATCCTGCGAATGCAAAGCACATCACTGAACTGTCCAACAAGACCGTTCAGGTGAATGACGGCATTGCAGAGATCGACGAGACCGGCATCCTGCTGAAAAAGCTGGTCGTGAAGAAGGAGCAGACCGTGCTCACGGCGGACGAGGACTATTCGGCCAGCTTCAATGATGATGGCACTGTGAGCATCGCCCTGGTCAACGGCGGCAAAGGCGACGGCGCAACGGCTCTGACCATTTCCGGCTCCATTCTTGACCCGACCAAAATCACCGCTGCCGACATCGTGGGCGGCGTGAATGCGGCCACCGGTGCAGAGACCGGACTGGAAGTGGTAAGACAGGTGTTCCCCAAGCTGGGCATGGTTCCCGGCATTCTGCTGGCACCCCGCTTCTCCAAGGATCCCATGGTGTGCGCAGCGCTCCAGGCAAAGTGCCGCAAGATCAATGGCGTTTTCGATGCAGTGTGCTTTGTTGACATCGACAGTTCCGCTTCCGGTGCACGCAAGTACACCGACGTGGCAAACCAGAAGGTCAAGCAGGGCGCAACTTCTCGTGAAGCATATGGCCTGTGGCTGTACGGCAAGATCGGCAGCGCCATCTACAGCGGCAGCTCTCTGGCCGCTGCTGCGGCAGTCTACAACGACAGCCTGTACAACGACACGCCCAATGCCAGCCCGTCCAATGTCAGCGTACCCATTTCCTCCGCCTGCCTGGAAGATGGCACCGAAGTCCTGATGGATCAGGAGCAGGGCAATGTTCTGAATGAGCAGGGCGTGGCGACCTTCATCCGCTCCGGCGACTTTGTTGTGTGGGGCAATGAGACCTGCTGCTACCCGAAAAACACCGACCCGAAGGACGCTTTCCTTTGTGTCCGCCGCTTCTTCAACCACTCCTGGACCAGCTTTGTTCTGGACAACATGAGCAAGCTGGATAAGCCCATGAACAAGAAGCGCCTTCAGTCCATCATCGACAGCGAGAACATGAAGGGCAGCGTCTATGTCTCTACCGAGGTATGCGCCAGCTACAGCATGAAGGCAGACCCCGACCGCAACACGACCGCTGAACTGGTTGCAGGACACTACTCCTTCTATCAGTTCTGCACGCCGTTCCCGCCTTTTAAGCAGATCAACAACACCATGGAGTATGAGGCCGGCGCACTGACCTCGGCTCTGTCTCTGTAAGCAGGAGGAATGACCTATGGCTCTGAATATTTCCAGTGACCTGGTTCCCCAGGTCATCAATGACTACAATGCGTACACGGAAGATGACCTGCTCATTGGTCTGGCAGATGAAGTCACCCTGCCCAAGATCAAGAACAAGACCACCTCCGTGTCCGGCATGGGCATTGCAGGCGAAGTCGATTCTCCCGTGCCCGGTCAGTTTGAATCCATGGAGGCAACGCTGAACTGGAACACCATGTACAGCTACGCCACCAAGATGATGAACCCCAACAAGAACATCCAGATTACCCTGCGTGCTGCCATGCAGAACGACAACAAGAACGGCGGCTACACCTACAAGGGCCTGCGCGTCGTCCTGGGTGGTCGTCCCAAGGAACTGGATCCCGGCAAGCTGAAGCGTGCCGACACCATGGGCAGCACCACCACGCTGGAAGTCACCCGTTACCTGATGGAGGTTGACGGCACTACTGTTATCGACATCGACAAGTTTGCGGGCCGCTACTATGTTGATGGCGAGGATATGCGTGCCGAGATCAACGCTCTTATCTAAACCCGATACATGAAGAAGTCAGCCGTCCCGGCGTGGGGCGGCTGATTCTCTTTTGAGAAAGGAAACAGCAATGGACAATATCGTGAAGTTCGATAAACCCTATAAGTTCGAGGGCAAGGAATACGACAGCCTGGATCTGTCCGGCATGGAGAAGATGACCGTACAGGACTTGATCGACATTCAGAAAAACATCGGCAACGAGCTGGCGGCCATGTCCGTGATGGAAATGACCACTTCTTTTGCACAGGAAATGGCCGTTAAGGCCACCGGTAAGCCTGTGGAGTTCTTCAAGCTCATGCCCCGTGGCAAGATCAAGAAAGTGCAGGCAGCGGTCGTCAAGGGTATGGACAACAGCGAGAACGCCGATGAAGTGAAAAAACAGCTGGAATCTCACACCCTGAAGTTTGCAGCGCCCTACACCTACGAGGGCAGCGAAAAGGCCGAGCTGAAGGGTAAGACCTTTGACAGCATCGACCTGTCCGGCGTGGGCGAACTGAACACTATGAGCGAATCCATGGCAGAAAACCGTATGGCTGCGGGCGGATTTGCACCGGTGAATACGCATCGCAACTACCTGTACTGCTGCATCATCGCCAGCATGGGCACCGGCTACCCGGTGGACTTCTTTGCCGGTCTGCCGCTGTGCGAGGCGGTCAAGCTGCGCGATGCCGTAAACTCTGATTTTTTCGAGTAAAAGGCGGGGCAAAAGGACTTCGGAAAGCAGCTATCCAGCTATCCATTGCCACGCATTCCAACATGACGGATCTGCTGCACCTGCCCCGGCGGGAGCTGGTGGATCTGTGTAACGAGGTGGCAGACGTATGGCGGGAAATGGAGCACTAGACCTCAGCATCCGCATCATGGGCAAGGTGGACCCATCCCTTGTAACTGCAATAAAGCAGACGAAGGGGCTGACCGGTGATCTGGCGAGCGCACTGACGGGAACAAAGTCGCTGGGCAGCACGGTAGCAAACACTCTGGGCGTAATCGGAAAGACTGGGCTTGGAATCATGGCGACGCTGACAACTGCGTCCGCTGTCATGATTAAAAAGACAACCTCCATGGCAGAGGAATACCAAGCCCAGGCGGCAGATGCAGTCAAGTATGTTGGCGGCATCATGAACGATGACGGCAGCATTGACCCGGAAAAGCGTGCCACCATGGAGGACGCGATCCTCAAGATGACTACGCAGGTCCCAATCAAACGGGACGAGATGGCGCAGATCGCCGCATCGCTGGGACAGTCCGGTAAGAGCTATGAGCAAATCTTTCTGGATAACCAGCAAACCGGAGAAAAAAGCTACCTGTACGATACGGCCCGGCTAGCTGCCGCGTGGGACATTGATGCAAAGTCTGCGGCCGATTATATGGCAAAGTGGGAAACCGCTTTTGGTAAGACCCACAACCAGATTATCGACATTGCAGATTCCATCAACTATCTGGGCGGCCACATGGCTACCACGGCGGCGGAAATCGCCAGCGTGGTGAATACGTCCGGCGGTGTCGGCCAGACAGCCGGCGTTGACCTGCACACGACCTCTGCGCTGGCAGCCACCATGCTGGCTATGGGCGTTAATGAGGGAAAGGCTGGAACAAGCCTGAACCGTGTGTTTACAAACATCACCCTTGGCAACAGTGCAACGGATGCGCAGGTGGGCGCATGGAACAAACTCGGTTTTGATCCTGTGCAGATTGCAAAGGATATGCAGTCCACCGGGCCGAACGGAGAAGATGGCGCAGCAAGCACTCTGTACAAAGTCTTTGAGGCGATCTCGAAACAGGACAAGTACCAGCAGACTGCGACCATCAAGACACTGTTTGGACAGTGGGCCATTGAGGGCGTTTCAAAAATTGTGGGCAACTTGCCTGCGTTCCAGAATGCCTTGCTTATGGCTGGTGATACCAGCGCATACAGCGGCAGCATGGAGAAAGAATTGCTTGTTCGTCTGGACACCAGCAAAGCGGTAAGCCAGATGGCAAGTAATGCGACAGACCGCCTGCTTATCAATGCGGGCAATCAGTTCCTTCCGGCAAAGAAAGAACTGACATCCATGTGGATCGACATAGCAAACGGTATCACCGAGAGCTTGCCAGATCTGTCCAACATCGTCAATGGCATTCTGCCGATGTTGCACTCCGCGCTGCTTGGAATTGGCAATGCGGCGCAGGCGGCATTGCCGTGGATCCAGAAGGGCATCGACTACACTGCAGAGCATGGGCCGGAAGTGGCAGGGGCCATTGCTGCCATAGTCGCGGCGTTCGGAGCTATGAGCTTTGCACCGACGGCTTATAGCACAGGATCCTCGCTGCTGAACACCATCGGGAACATTGCAATCGGCGGAAAACCGAGCGGTGCCCCAGGCGGAACATTCGGAGGCATCACTGTCCGAAATCTGATGGGCGCACTGACACCCACAAGCCTGATCCAACGGGAAGTTGGTGGCGCATCCTTTGTAAAATCGAATGCCGGAATGTTTGCTGAAAATGCAAAGTACGGCGTTCAGATGGCCGGTGCCGGAGCGCAGCAGCCCACAACGCGCCTTGGAAAAATTGGGCAGACGTTGGACGGCGCTGGTGTCGGCATCTGGGCAACACTGAAAAATTTCAAGGGCCTGCGAAGCGGAACCAAGAAAGGAAACACCGGTTTTGTAAATGATGTGCTGGAAGCTAGCACGAACGGTGGCCTGCTGGGCGTGCTGAAAAACTCCGGCTCCGGTAGGTATGTTTCCAATGTCGGGCAATCGCTGGGCGGCCTGAAAAATGCTCTGGTGGGGTTCGGAAGCGGCAATCCGGTTGGACGATTTATCGCCAAGACCGGCGGTGTTGCGGGACAGATTCTTTCCGGCATTGCAGGATCGAACGGTCTTGACCTTGGAGGTATGGCCGGTGGAGTGAAAAATTTCCTCGGTGCAGGAAAGACGGTCATTGGAAATGGGCTGTCCAATGCATGGCAGACCGTCAGCCAGTCCAAAGTGGGTTCTACCGTCCTCGGTGTCGGCAGCAAGGTGGCGGGTGCAGCATCCAAAATCGGCGGCGGCGCTTTGAGCACGGTGAAGGGAGCTTTGAATGTCGGCGGCGCAGGGCTGAACGTACTGGGTACGACGGTAGGCCCAGTGGCCGCAAAACTGGGCGGCGGTTTTATGTCGCTGCTTGGCACATTCGGCCCCGTTATTACCGGTATCGGTACGATCGTTGCGGCGGTTTCACTGCTGGGAGATCACTTCGAGGACATCCGCAACATCGTCGGAACAGTATTTGGCGAAGGCGGGCTTGCCGTCTTTGACAAATTCACCGGAAAGATAGCGGGTATCGGCGACACCGTGAAGCAGGTGTTCGGGCAACTCACCACCCCGGAGGGCTTGCAGAGCATCCAGGAAAAGCTATCCGGCTTCAGTATCGGAGGGCTAAATCTGGGTGACGTGTTCGGAGCTATGACCCCTGCCATCCAGACGGTTATGCCGTTGATTGAATCGTTCGCCGGTGTGTTCTCTCAGATTGTAGATCTGGGAGTAAACCACATCAAGCCGGTGCTGACTGAGATCTTCGGCTTTATCGTGAATGAAGGCATTCCGGCGGTCATGCCGCTGCTGTCTACGGTGGTAAGCCTGGTAGGCACCACACTGGTCAACGCCATCAAGGTGGCGGTGGATCTGGTGGGTAAGGTGCTTCCTGTGGTAGAGCCTGTGATTCTGGGCATCATCGGCTTCCTGAAGCAGGTTGCAACCATCGGCGTGAAAGCGGTCAACTTCATCATTGGGGCGCTGAACAAAATTCAGCTCACAATACCGGAAACGCTGTTCGGCATTCCGGTTCCGGTGATCGGCGGTAAGTCGTTCGGATTCAACCTGTCACCCGTGTCTGTCCCGGCATTTGCCAACGGCGGCATGACGCAGGGACCGTCTATTGCTGGTGAGGCTGGCCCGGAAGCCGTTATCAGCTTCCGGCGCGGCGTTCGTGAAAAGAACATTGATACCTGGCTGACCGCTGGTAAGCTGCTGGGCGTTGGTCTGGGTGATCTGCTGGGGTTGCCCGGCAGAAAGCCGAAGATGTTCGCGGACGGTGGTTTTACAGAAGAAGATTCTAACCTGATCGACTTCAACAGAGCACGTCGCCAGCAGTATTACAACCAGGTGGCTCAAAGTTTTGACACTATGGTTCAGCCTGTTGCAGCGGCATTGGTACTGGGGTCCGACGCTGGTGTGGCGTTCAGCCGTATCACGGAGATCGCCAACTATGCAGTAGATGGGCTGGAAACTCTGGCGGCAATGCCGACACCTACCGTGTCGGATGACCAGGGCAAAGCCCAACAGCTGCTGAACACCGGAATCGGGAAAGTGATTGCTGGTGCCAAGTCTGTTCTTGCAAACGAAAATACTCAGAAGGCAATCCGGTTTATCCGGGGAGCAGATGCGGAAAAGGCAAAGCTGGAATACGCTGCAAACCCGGACAACTACGATCTGAGCAATGTCAATTTCTTTCCGACGGCTGGCAACAGTGAACTGACAAGGCAAAATCTGTCGATGCTGGCAGACCTTCAGAACTACCAGCAGGAAGTGGAGCTGAAGCCCATCGGCGGGAGCGAAGATGCTTCTGGTGGCAGCACCGGGAACCAGCGCGGTGGATCGAGCAACAGCTACCAGCGTACCTATACGAGTTCCAGCGGAAACACATATGTTTATGCACCAAACTTCACCATCTACGGCAGCATGAATGCCGAAGATCTACGTTCCATTATGGACGAAGGTTACGAGAAGTTCTGCGAGTATGTGGAACGGTACGAACGCGAAAAGAGGCGCACGCAGTATGGCACTTGATTACACCACAAAGTCCGGTGACACCTGGGATCTGATTGCCCTGAACGTGTACGGAAGCGAGCTGAAAGCCGATTGGCTGATGCAGAACAACCCCAGATATATCCATATCGTCCGGTTCGATTCCGGCACGGTGCTGTCAACACCAGCTCTGCCGGCTGAAAAGAGCGGAGACCTTCCGCCCTGGAAGGCAGGTGCATGATGGTACTGACAGCAGCGAGACCCAAAGGAAGGCAGGCTGCGGTTCTTCTGACCTACGAGAAAACCGATATTTCGGAAGAAATCGCACCTGATCTGGAAAGTTTCAAGTACACGGATGTGGCTGAATCCAAAAGCGACAGTGTGAGCATTACAGTCAATGCCAAAGCTGCCAAATGGAAAAATGACTGGATGCCGGAAAAGGGCGTGAAGCTCTACCCGGCTATTGTTGTAAAGGACTGGAATATCGGGGGCATTGAGAGCGGCTACAGAGATTACAGCGCCGAGTGCGGGGCATTCGTGCTGGATGATCTTAGTTTTGCCGGTGCACCTGATTCGCTGACGATGGGCGGCGTGGCAAAGCCGAACGACACCAGCTTCAGCGAGAGAAACCGGACCTTTACATGGAAGAACACCAGCGTAAAGAAAATCGCTGAAACCATTGCAGGCCGTTACAAATTGGAGCTGAAGTTTGAGGGAGACGACCACGGCATTGATGCAAAGGAACAGGACGGAACAGATAGTGCCTTTCTGCAAGATCTGTGCAGCACCTATGCACTGGTTATCAAAGTCTACACTTCAAAGCTCTGGGTGTACGACCGGGAAAAGTACAAGGCGAAAGATCCTGTATGGACGGTATATGAGAGCCGGCCCGTTGGAAATCCGACGGCCCTGTGCGTAGAGCCGGGAAGTTTCAAGTGGAACACAAAGCTGACTGGAACATACACGGGCGGCCTTTATACCTACACCAACAAACAGAAAAAAATCAATATCAACGTCAAGGTGGGCACGGACGAACGCCAGCTTAAACTTACTGGAAAGGTAAGCAGCGAGGCAGACGCAAAAGCCCGCCTGATAGCAGCCATCAAGAATGCCAACCACGGAGCAACCCAGATCAGTTTTACGATGTTGGGCTATCCGGCCGGCGCTTCAGCGCAGTGCTTTAACCTAGTTGGCTATGGAAAGATGGACGGAAAGTATTTCGTTGATCAGATGGAACACAGCATATCTCCATCCAGCGGCTACAAAACACAGGTCAAGGCCAGCAAAGTGGAAAAGGAGGATTTCGCATGAGCAGTGAAGTGAGATTCGGCAATGTGAGTTCTATCGACTATGAGGCTGGAAAGTGCGAAGTTACTTACCCAGACAGGGACGACACCGTTACGGAAATGGTGCCGTTTCTGTCCAATGGCGAGTACCAGACACCGGAAGTTGATGATCTTGTGCTTGTCCTGCATCCAGGAGAAAGCCCGGAGGATGCTGTTGTGGTGGGCACCGTCTGGAATGAAAAGAACAAACCGCCTGAAGGAAAAGAAAAAGTCTACCGAAAGGATTATGCCAACTCACGAGGAAAGGCATATCGGAAGTTTGATGCAAATGCAAAAGAACTGACCGACTATGTGGACGGAAAGAAAATCCTGAAGGCGAAAAGTCTTGAGATCCAGGTGGGCGGTGCAACCGTGACCATCAGCGAGGGCGGAGAAATCAAGGTGACATCCCCGGCGGGGATCACGCTTGCAGCATCCGGCGAATTGAAAATGACGGCATCGACCATCAATGCGACCGCTGGAACAGTGAACATCCAGGGCGGAGGTGGCGATGTTGTTGTGTCCGGCAAATCGCTGGTATCACATACGCACACCGGAAACCTTGGCAAGAAAACATCCGCACCCCTGTAAGGAGGTTTTGGAATGTATGTTGGAATTTTCGGCGATGTGATTTTCTCCGTGGGACACCTGCGTGTGCTCACCCCGTCAAACTTCAAGGGAACGACCGGAGCAAACTGGGCGGAACATGAAGTTCTGGGAGGAAAAGCACGAGCAGAGTATTTATCACCGAAACTGAGAGAGTACACCTTTGATATTCTTCTGGATGCAGCACTCGGCGTGAATCCTCGCAAGATGCTGAACCGTCTGACAGAAATGTCAGAGAACGGAGAGATTCATTACCTGATTATCGGGTTTGCACCGGTATCGCAAAACAAGTTTCGGGTCACTGAAATAAGCGACAGCTGGGATTCGGTGATAAAACACGGGCTTTTGATGCAGTGCAAGGTGAGCCTGACCATAAAGGAGTACATATGATCGACTTCAGCAGCACGGTGGTTGAGCTGTCCGGTGACAGCGAAAAACAAAAAGAAGTGCAGGACATTGCAAAGTGCCTTCGCACACTGTATTCCACACCAATCGGGAGCCAAGAGGGCGACAGAGAACTCGGAATCAATCCAAACATATTTGTCGATAAGCCACTTCCGGTGGCAAAGGGATTATATGTGGCTGAGGTAACAGAGAAAACCGCATCGTTTGAGCCGCGGGCAAGAGTGGTGCGGGTGGACTGGCTGGACAGTGATGTGCTGCATGGCGTTGTAATTCCAAAGGTGGTGTACGAGCTTGTCTAAAATAAAAGAGTTTGAGAACATCCCGGACATCGACATTGAAGGCGAAGAAACGCTGGAAGAAGCTGTGGCCGATTGCAAGGCACTGTTTGGCAAGTACAACAAAGAACTTTTCAACGGTGAGGTATCGTTGGAACGGTGTTCTGAAGCACGGCTTGTCCTTTTGACACTGGCACATCGTTCGCATCACAACATGGAGTACAGCACGGCGTGTCTGAAAGCGGAACTGCTGCCTACGAGCACGGGGCCGAATTTGGACAACCTTGCTCCGCTTGTTGGAGTGGAACGCCTGGAAGCCGGAAAAGCCACGGCGGTTATTCGATTCACACTGTCTGCGCCGAGAACGAGTGCAACCGGAATCCCGGAAGGAACACAGGTGAGAACGGCAGACAAACGGTATTTCAAAACCGAAAAGTATGCGGAGATCTTACCCGGCGAACTGACCGTGGACGTAGTTGCCGTGGCGGATGAGGCAGGAAGCAACAGCGATGGGATTGCCGAAGGCGAAATCAATGTGCTGGTGGATCCTATCCCGTATGTGTCCGGGGCAAAAAGTGTTTCGGCAAGCACGGGCGGTACGGATACGGAAGGTGACGATTCATTTACCAGACGTATCAACTATGCACCTTCGATTTTCTCCGTGGCCGGTCCGGTGGATGCCTATGAATACTTTGCATCGAGCTGGCGGTCCGATGTGGCAGATACGAAGATCGTTTGCAAGGAAGGATACACGATCCACATTTACTTTCTGATGGCCGGAGGCAGAGTTCCGACAAGGGAAGAATGTACCGGAATGCAGGAATATTTCGACACGGTAAAGCGCCCGATGGGTGATCTGGTTCTTTGCCATGCGCCGAAAGAAATCCCGTATGACATCGAGCTTACTTACCATATTGCCTTGAGCAATGTCAAGAATGCATCGACGATTCAGGAAAATGTGGAAGCAGCTGTGAAGGAGTATGAAACCTGGCAGAGAAAAATCGGCCGGGACATCGAACCGGCGGAGCTGATTATGCGTGTACGGGAAGCTGGTGCGAAACGCCCACGTCTGTTGACACCGGTCGAAACAACCGTCTCCGAAATTCAGGTGGCAAAGCTCCGAAGCTGCAAGGTGACATACGGAGGAATCGAAGATGATTGAACTCCACGAAGTCGGCCTAGTCGAAGGGCTACCGCCTGATGTTGCCAAAGAACCATGGGTACAGATTCTTGATGCAGTTTTCAGGGAGCGGCGCAAGAAGGAACTGGAAGCTGCCGAACGCTTGAAAATCTACACGGATATTGACCGTGCAGATGAGGCGGTTCTGGATATTCTTGCGGTTCAGTTCCGCGTTGACTGGTACGACACCAGCTATCCGATTGAAACAAAGCGCAGGATCATCAAAACTGCGCTGGAAGTCCGTCGGTACTGCGGAACGGAGTGGGCAGTCCAAAAGGCGCTGTCCTCGATTTATCCGAATGTGAAGATAAGTGAATGGTATGACTACGGAGGAAGGCCGGGCTACTGGCGAATGAACGTAGACATTACCGATGATGGTGTCATTTACTACACACCGGAAGAAATTGAAAAGCGCCTTGGTTATGCCCGGCGCTGTACCGCTCACCTTGAGCACATCATCTACATCGTCGAACCGCATGAACGGTCGCCCGCTTATATCGCCGCCGCACCCAGCGGCATGGCGACATCCTGCACCGTAAAGGTCCCCGGTAGGATCAAGCCGCGGGAAATCGGCGCAAAGGCGTATGTTGCCGGTGCGGTCGGAAGATCGAAAATGCAGGTTGCCGTGGCGCTGCCCGGTGCCGTTGAAGCAAAGGCAGTGAAAGCACGAGCCTTTACGGCGGGCACCGTTGAACGGTCGCACACGGCGATAAACATTGTTATTGGAGGACAGACAACGTGAGTTGGGAAAAATCTAGCTACACCGCCGCCGGTGCCGCCCTGCTGTCGGAATCTCTCTCCGGTGGTGCGCTGGTAATCACCCGCGCTGTGAGCGGCACCGGTACGGCTGACGCAGACCTCTCGGGGGAAACCGGGGTAAGCGGCGAAACACATGACCTGAAATTGCTGGACATCGAAACCGTTGAAAGCGGCGGTGAGACGGCTCGGCGGGTAAAAATCCAGATCACCGGTGCGGATGAAACGTACATCATGCATCAGGTGGGCGTTTACGGCAGGCTGAACGACGATGCAGAAACACTCCTGTTTATTATGCAGGATGCACGCGGAGTGGAGGTCCCGTCCACGAAAGTGAACGGCGATTTTGAGATTGAGCTGTCGGCGCTGCTTGCTGTGTCGAACAAGGCCAATATCAGCATTACCGTTGACCCTCAGGTGCAGGCGTTGATGAAGCTGGTCAAGGCCGAGATCGAGAAGCACAATGCCAATGCCGACGCCCATGCGGCGACTATCACGGCAGCGGTCAGCGCAGCCGTGAAGAACCTGTCTGAATCCGGGGAAATCCTGAACGAAGAACAGGTAAAGGCTCTTATCAAGGAGCAGGTGGACGGCGGCACGGGCGGCGGCTACTATGGCTCCTACAAACTCACCCTTGCAGCTGACGGGTGGAAGCCCGCCCGCAGCGAGGATGAATACGAAAACGCTGGCGGTATGGATTACTACCAGTGCATTTATGATGCAGAACTGTCGGACAGCACCAGCGAGCTTGTACCCGTTGGCGTTGTATCTCCCGGCAGCTTCTATACTACGACCAAAGCGGGCGTCCTGAACGGGTGCGAAACGCATGATGGTTTCATCAGATTTTTCGCTCAGCGCATCCCGGAAGCAGATATTCAGGCGACCGTAACCCTGTTCGGGAAAGGAGGTGGTTCGGGTGAAACCGGTAGCGTAAGCATCGGTCAGGGCTTGAAGCGTGACGCGAGCGGCGCTATTGCCGTCCGCATTGGCGAAGGCCTTGACTTTGACAGCGCAAACGCGCTGACTGTCCGCAAAGAAACCGTTATGACGAGCGAAGACCTGCTGAACGAGGAAGAAACGCAGCAGGAAATCGTTGATATGCTGAAATAATTTTAGGAGGACACTATTATGTCTAAGCAGATTTCTACCAAGACCACCATCCGCAACCTGACCGCCGAGATCAAGAAGACCTTCGTTAAGAAGGGCGCCTTTACCCCTGTGCAGGCCGCAGCTAACGCTGCTATCAAGTCTCTTGGCGTTGACGGCAACACCGTGAACTTCTACACCTCTACCGACAAGAGCGGCACTGCTGCTTTCTCCGTTGACTTCCCCTCTGAGCTGTTCCTCGACCAGACCAAGACCACCTTCGTGGCCAAGTTCAAGTTCGATGCTGCGACCTACCCCGGCGCTACCGACCCCAAGCTGGAAGGCAAGCCGGTCATGGTGCTGGCCGTCAAGGGCGAGAACCCGGACTCCTGCACTTACTCCTTCTTGAGCATGGCCGCTCTGGTCGATACCTATAAGGCCAAGGTCACTGGCAAGGATGCATCCACCACCGTTACCATCGCTGGCTATGAGGTGGATGTCAAGGTCAATGTTTCCGCTGCTGTCGGCAACGCCCTGGTTCTGAAGGACGATGGTCTGTATGTTCCCACCCCTGAGGAAGTGGACATCTCCGGCAAGGCCGATAAGGTCACCGGTGCCACCACCGGCAACTTTGCTGCGCTGGATGGCGAGGGCAATCTGACCGACAGCGGCAAGAAGCCCGCAGACTTCGTGGGCGCCGAGGCTGGCAAGCGCCTGATGAGCGATGCCGAGGGCGAAAAGCTGGCCGGTGTCTCTGAGGGCGCAACCAAGACTGCCGCCAGCTCTACCAACGGCAATGTGAACATCGACGGCAAGGAAGTCGTCGTGTACACCGAGCCGGAGAATGTTCTGCACGACGAGGACGTGGAGGACTTCTCCGCAGAGGAGATCGCCGCTCTGCTGGCTGACGCTGACTAAGACATGAGGAGGTAAGCTCTATGGCAAAAGCGAAGGTCAAAACGCTTTTGGGCACAGGGCTTGCCGCGCTTTGCAGCCACATCAAGCAGTGCAACACCGCACTCGGAGACCTTTCCGAAGCAACGGCAAACGGATTCGAGGAAACCGATGACATCCTGCACGAAAAGCAGGATGTCACGGCTGCGGTGTCTTTTACGATTCCGGTCGATGGCTGGGGCGAGGATGATTCCTCCCCCGGCTATTTTTGTTGTGACATCCCCATTGCGGGCCTGTTGGCTACCGACATTGTGGATGTTACGGTACTGCCGGGATTTTACGATGTGGCGGG
>CECA01048200.1_pt1 | contig 57423 bp, 51 predicted proteins | sample 557351 | NCBI WGS metagenome assembly CECA01 (sample SAMEA3182051, study PRJEB8094) | gut metagenome | biome: human; feature: gut; material: Stool; isolation source: human stools | place: Canada | collected 2012-03-07 | reverse complement strand
TTTTTCGCCACGCTCAAAAAAGAGAAGATCTACCAGATCGCGGCATACAAGCTACCGAGAGAACAGGTCAAAACGATCATTTTCCGCTATGTTTTTATCTACTACAACCGCGTTAGGATCTATACGCGCAACCCGCTGGGACTGCCGCCTGCGAAGTACCGGGAGCGGGCGCAGGCGCAGACGGCAGCCTGATCCGATGCCGCCGCAGTTTTCCTGCGTTCCGCTACGCTCCACTTCGGAAAACTGCGCTGTATTACCATGCTTTTCAGATTTTGGGTGTTTCCCGACTGCACATTTCTTGACATTTCCAATTTGATAAACTGTTCCCATCGGAAGGCAAAACCGAAACTGCAAAAATTTGTGGAGAAATTTTGCGGGGATGTCCGCCCGGACACTGCCGCGATGGCCGCAACGGCGTCGCGTAACTGGCATGCTGAATATTGCTATTTGCCGGAATCAATGTATAATAACCTATACAGATAATCGAGGAGCAGAAATTGAGGGAACCATATTGATGAAGCGTATCAAAACACTTGTTTTGCTTATTTTGACCGTTCTGCTTGTGGCCGGAGTACTCTGCGGCTGCGCGGTGCAGACAGGAGAGCAGCCGGGTATATCATCGCTGCCGCACATCACCATCGGCAGCGACACCTATCCTCCCTTTGTCTATCTGGACAACAACGGTGACCCCACCGGCATCGACGTGGAGATCGCAGTTGAGGCGTTCCGGCGGATGGGCTATCAGGCGGTGTTCACAACCATCGACTGGGAGCAGAAAAGGACGCTCGTGGACAATGGGGAGATCGACTGTATTTGGGGCTGTTTCTCCATGGATGGGCGTGAGCAGGATTACCAATGGGCCGGCCCCTACATGGTCAGCCGGCAGATCATCGCCGTCAATGCAAAAAGCGATATTTACGCCATGGATGACCTGAACGGCAAGACCATTGCCGTTCAGTCTACCGGTAAGCCGGAAGAGATCTTTTTGCAAAGCGGGCAAGCGGATATTCCCCAATTTGAGGACATTATCAGTCTGGAGGATCGGGGCGTACAGTATGCGGCGCTGGACTGCGGCTATGTGGATGCCATTGCCGCCCACGAAACGGCCATTTTGCAGTATATGACGGATTACGGCGCGGACTTCCGCATTCTGGACGAGCCGCTGCTGATCACCGGAATCGGTGCAGCCTTTTCCGTCGATGATGACCGCGGTCTTGCACAGGAGCTGATGGACACCTTTGCACAGATGCGTCAGGACGGGACCATGCAGGAGATCGTCGGCAGGTATCTGGAGCATCCCGAAACCTATTTGGAGGTGGAGTGCCTTGAACCGTAATCCTTTGCAGACCATTTTCAGCAAAAAATTCTGGCTCGTCTGTATTGCTGTGGGTATTTTCCTCCTCGGAATCGTTTTCGCGCTTTCCAGACAGGCGGATATGCAAAATTGCGAGCAGAGGCTGGCGGGAGCGATCGAGTTTATCAAGGAGCAGGCCGCTGACTATACGAAGTACAACGAAACCGCCATCGCGAAGGGCCTTGTGCGCGAGGCCGCCGCCGTCCGCGCGCTGGAGTCTCTCTCCCTCGACTGTGATGAGGCGGCGCTGTCGGAGCGCGCCAAGGGGCTGTGGCTTACGGGCATCTGCCTGCTGGACGCGCAGGGCGAGCTGGTATGTGAGTACACGGAGGATGGCATCGGCTACGCACAGCTTCAGTCTGGCATCAAATTGGAACCGATCCTCAGTGTCATCGGCTACCCGCAGAAGACCTATGTCAAGCATGTGGAGCTGGACGATGGCAGTTTTGCCGATGTTGCTGTGCACAGCTGCGCTGACGGCGCGGGTGCGGTGCTGGCCTACCGCTATACCGGGGCGGAGTTTTCCCAAAAGTCCGTTTTGTCCATCCAGCCTCTGATAGACAGCTATGGGGTCAACTCCACGGGGACTCTTCTGGTGGTGGAGGAGAACCGGGTATCGGCCTCCAACGACCCCACTCTGATTGGTATGAACATTTTCGAGAGTGAACGGCTCATGTCGATCCGGAGAAGCAACCGGGCAGATAAACTGATCCGCGTGTACGCTCCGAAGGGCATTGAGCAATGCTATGGAATGTACAGCCATGGGCGGAACTATTCCCTCTATGCCTATGTTCCCGCCCGTCAGGTCTATGACCTCACCGTGATGAATCTGGTGATCACGCTGGTCATGTATATCTTGGTTCTGACGTTTGTGCAGGGATTCCGCTGGAACTCCGCAAAGGATTTCTTTATGCAGCAGGAGAACTCCGAGCAAGAATACAAGAAGTCGCTCGAACAGAAAAACGCCGCACTCGAGCTTGCCGTTCAGCGTGAAACCAAGGCCAATCTCGCCAAGCGGGAGTTCCTGTTTAATATGTCTCACGACATCCGAACGCCCATGAATGCCATCATCGGTTTCACCGCTCTGGCGCAGACGCACATCGACGACCGTGACCAAGTAGAGGACTATCTGAAAAAGATATCCGTTTCCAGCCAGCATCTTCTGTCCCTTATCAACGATGTGTTGGATATGAGCCGCATTGAGAATGGAAAGGTTACGCTGGAGACAAAGCCGGTGCATCTGCCGGAATTGGTGGAGGATATTGGGGACGCCATACAGGTCGGCGCCGACAAAAAGCACATCTCCTTTACCGTCGATACTGCCGGCATGAAAAACGAGGATGTGATCGCCGACCCGCTGCGGCTTGAACAAATCCTGATCAATGTTTTGGCAAACGCCGTGAAGTTCACGCCGGACGGTGGGCAGATCAGCCTGCGGATTGTACAGAAGGATACGGCTTCGGCAGACTATGCCGATTTTGAATTCCACATCAAGGATAACGGCATCGGCATGAGCGAGGAGTTCCAAAAGCACATTTTTGAGCAGTTTGCCAGAGAGAGGACCTCCACCGTCAGCAAGATACAGGGTACGGGGCTCGGTCTGGCCATCACGAAAAGTCTGGTGGATATGATGGGCGGCAGGATCACAGTGGAGAGCGAACCGGGAAGGGGCTCGGAATTTACCATTTCTCTGCGATTCCCCGTCGGCGAGGCAAAAGCGGGGCAGATGATACCCGTTTCAAAAGCTTCTGATTTTACTGGAAAGAAGCTTCTGGTAGTCGAGGATAACGAACTGAATCTGGAGATCGCATCGACGCTTCTTGAAGAAGCGGGCTTTGAGGTGGATACTGCGGGAAACGGAAAGATTGCCGTTGAAAAGGTCGAAGCGGCTTCTGCCGGCCGGTATGACCTGATCTTGATGGATGTCCAGATGCCGGAGATGGACGGTTATGAAGCAACTCGGCGGATTCGTGCGCTCCCGGATAAAAAGAAGGCGGCGATCCCCATTGTGGCCATGACCGCCAATGCATTTGAAGAGGATCAAAAGAATGCGTTGAATGCCGGAATGAACGGCCACATTGCTAAACCTCTGGATATTCAAAAGTTGTTTCAGGTATTGTCGGAGCTGCTGAAATAGGCCATGATCGTATGGCTGGCAAATTGAGCTGTGCGAGCATGAGCAAAAATATAGGGACAAACACGATTACGGAGGAAGACAATACACCCTGCTGCGTCAAAGAGCGCGGAAAAAGGGAGCGCAACCGCTATCCTGCTTGATAATCCAAATTTACAAATAAGACCGTTAAGGATGGGTGAACAAATGAAGATCATATATGAACTTTCGTGGCTATGGGAAACGCTGGGCATTGCACTTATGGCGGCGGTTGTTTGTGTGGTAGGTGCTATGCTGATATGCAGAGCAAAAAAGAAGAAGCTCAGCAAGAAGAGCACAGTAGTTATCGGGATTGCAGCCTTTATCATTGCCATCGTAGCAGTGATTGAGATCGCCCGGATTCCGATGCCGCTTTGACGAAATGGGAGACTTTGACATGGGCAAAGGAAGATATTCAATTGTATTCAATAGCCCGACGGGCAATACGAAGAAGCTTGCCGATACAATTTACGCCGTGCTCGCCAAAGAAAACTGTGACTATTTCGGAGTGCCTAAAGAGGGAGGGCTATACTCCGAGATGCTCTATATTGGGTTTTGGACGGACAAGGGAAATGCGGATAAGTCCACCCTGACATTACTGTCAACGCTGAAGAACAAAAAGATCTTTCTATTTGGAACGGCGGGCTTTGGCGGCAGCGAGGCATATTTCCAGAAGATTCTCAATCATGTCAAGCAGTCTATCGATTCAAGCAATTCCGTGGTCGGAGAATATATGTGTCAGGGCAAAATGCCGCCGTCTGTACGGGAACGCTACATGAAAATGAAGGTACAGCCGGAGCATCCGGAAAATATCGATGCGCTGATTGAGAACTTTGACCGAGCGCTCTCCCATCCGGATGGGAATGATTTAGAGAGACTTAGAAAGATAATTGTACGATAGCACCTCAACATGATCTGACAAAAGGCAGGCTGTCGCTCGGAACGGGCGGCGGCTTGCTCATCATTTCAATGCAGCTCAAATCCCACTGTTTTTAGTCCAGAATAGAAGGTTCACCACGACCTAATTCAGGTCATGGTGAACCTTCTTCATGCTTCCAAATGCTTCTTCCCTGCCACACACTCCAGAGCCTAACGAACACTTCCGTCGAGCGAAAAATGAAATTGGAGGTTTCGTATGAAAAGATTCCTGAGTATCCTGCTCGCTCTGGTCATGGTGCTTTCGCTCGTGGCCTGCGGCAACAAGACTACCCCTGACACCCCCGACACTCCTGACAAGCAGGAGGAGACCATCCACATCGGTATCGTGACCGGTTCCGTCTCCCAGTCTGAGGACGACCGCCGCGGCGCCGCAGCCTTCCAGCAGCTCTACGGTGAGGGGAACGTCACCCTCGTGACCTATCCCGACAACTTCACCGAAGAGCTTGAGACCACCATTCAATGCATGTCATCGAAGATTACATCCACAATCAGCGTCCAGTTGATGCCGTTATATAAATCACCTCATATAACGAAAGGTCTCTCCTCCGCAGCTGTATTGACAGGCCGCGGCGGGAATGTTACCATAAGCACATCAAAATCATTGGGAGAGAAAAATAGATGACACTTGATCAATTGAAGGTCGGTACGTCCGCCGTCATTACCGCCGTGGGCGGAGACGGAGCCTTGCGCTGCCGCCTGTTGGATATGGGGCTGATCCCGCACACCCGCGTGACATTACAGAAGGTCGCGCCGATGGGCGATCCCATCGAGATCCGCGTGCGCGGCTACGAACTGACGCTGCGCGTAGAGGAGGCTCAGAAGATCGAAGTGGAGGGTGAGCTGAAATGATCTTTGCACTCGTCGGAAATCAGAACTGCGGCAAAACGACTCTCTTCAACGCCCTCACCGGCTCCAACCAGCACGTCGGCAACTTTCCCGGTGTCACGGTAGATCAGAAGATGGGCGAGATCACAGATGAAAAAGGCTGCGCTGTGGTGGATCTGCCCGGCATCTACTCCCTGCGGCCCTATACGCAGGAGGAGATCGTCTCCCGCGATTTTATCCTCAATCAGAAGCCGGACGGCATGATCAACATTGTGGACGCCACCAACATCGAGCGCAATTTGTACCTGACGCTTCAGCTGCTCGAGCTGCGGATACCGATGGTGCTGGCGCTGAACATGATGGATGAGGTCCGTTCCAACGGCGGTTCCATCGACGTGCGGAAGATGAGCGCCGCGCTCGGCATCCCTGTCATACCGATCGCCGCCGCAAAGGGCGAGGGCGTGAGCGAGCTGGTGGATCAGGCGATCGCCGTGGCTCGGAGCAAAACTCTGCCCAAGGTGACAGACTTCTGCGCGGATGATTCCGCCGTCCACCGCTGCATCCACGCCGTCACGCACCTGATCGCCGACCATGCCGACCGCATCGGTGTGCCGGCACGCTTCTGCGCAACAAAGCTGATCGAAGGCGGCGATGACCTCGCCGACCGTCTGGCGCTCGATCGGAACGAGCGCGAGCTGCTTGAGCATTGCATCGTGCAGATGGAGAGCGAAGCGGGACTTGACCGCAACGCAGCGCTTGCCGATATGCGCTACACCTTCATTGAAAGCGTTGTGGCATCGTCGGTGGTAAAGTGCCACGAGAGCCGGGAGCACGCCCGCTCGATGAAGATCGACCGGTTTCTTACCGGCCGGTATACGGCGCTCCCTGCTTTTCTTGCCGTTATGCTGCTGATATTCTACCTCACCTTTCATGTGATCGGGCAGCGGCTGTCCGACTGGCTTGCGGTCGGCATTGGCGCCCTTACCGCCATGGCAGACCATGCCCTGACCGCTTACGGCATCAACCCTGTGGTACATAGCCTCATCATCGACGGCATTTTTACGGGCGTAGGCAGTGTGCTGGTGTTCCTGCCTATCATCGTGACGCTCTTTTTCTTCCTCTCTATTTTGGAGGATACCGGCTACATGGCCCGCGTCGCATTTGTGATGGACAAGCCTCTGCGCAAGATCGGCCTGTCCGGCCGCAGCATCGTTCCCATGCTCATCGGCTTCGGCTGCTCCGTGCCGGCCATCATGGCGACGCGCACGGTATCGAGTGACCGTGACCGCAAGATGACCATCCTGCTCACGCCTTATATGAGCTGCTCGGCGAAGATCTCCATCTACGCGTTTTTTACCGCGGCGTTCTTCCCGACGCACCGCGCGCTCGTGATGATCTCTCTGTATCTGCTGGGCATTCTGATCGGGATCGTTGCAGCTCTTATCATGAACTGGAGCACATTCCGCGGGAAGCCGGTACCGTTTGTCATGGAGCTTCCCAATTACCGTTTGCCGAGCCTCAAGAGCGTTGCGCTTCTGCTGTGGGAAAAGGCCAAGGATTTTTTGCAGAGGGCCTTTACGGTGATTTTTCTGGCTACGATCATCATCTGGTTCCTGCAAAGCTTTGATATCAGGCTGAACGTGGTGGCCGACAGCGCCGACAGTCTTTTGGCCCTCATCGGCCGATGGATCGCCCCGGTGTTCGCACCGCTGGGCTTTGCGGATTGGCGCTGCGCGACCTCCCTGATCTCCGGTTTCATCGCAAAGGAATCCGTCGTCAGCACGCTGGAGGTTTTGTTGGGCGGGGCCCCGCTTTTTACAATGTTCACCAACCGCTCCGCCGCAAGCTTCCTAGTCTTTACGCTGCTGTATACTCCCTGCATCGCGGCGGTAGCCACGATCCGGCGGGAATTCGGCTCAACGCTGAAAACGGTAGGCATCGTGTTGATGCAGTGCTGTGTCGCGTGGATCGCAGCATCTGTCGTCTACGCCTTGATCGGTATCTTATGATGGGTATAGACTGGATTCTATTCTTCTACAGTCTGAAACCGCTTCCATCTCCCATCTCACACACCTACATTGCCGCGCCACATCATACAAATCAGTAAGCAGACTTTAGAACGTCTCGCTTACATCCATGTTCTGATGCTTCCTTCGTGCCTGCTATGGTGAGATGTGTTACGTTGTCAGTTCCACATCATTGATGGCCTCATTACCCCAAACGTCCCAGCCATCAGCTTTCTGACGGGCAAATAACTCAATGCGCGGCACATCCCCCATAAGTCTCTCGATTCGTTCCCTTACCTCATCTGGCTTTTTACTGTGTTCTTCCACATGAGAAATAATGACCTGATGGACGTCCTTCGCTTGTCGCTTCGGATGGCCCCTAACAGCAAGTAAGCAAATCTCCGCGTTGGCGCGTGTCCAATGTCCCATAGGCAAGCGAAAGAACAGCCCGTGCAGGAGAGAGCCCGGCACCGATAGATCCTGACCCGCGTCCAAGGAATGACGTGCCGGTGTACCACGAATCTGCGCAAAAGACGGACACATCGAATGGTGCGGAAGAGAATACCGGCGAACCGACCAACGACACGCCGGAACAGGAGACGGATGTACCGCCCGACAGCAGGGTAGCAAAAAGAGATGCGGTATACCGCTCGCTCACCCTTGGCGATTCGGTCGTGCAGATGCTTCACCACATGGGCAGGATCTTCGAGGACAACAGCAAGGCTGACGGTACGATCTATGGCCTGCGGATCGACCGCAAGCGCCGCCGTGAGCTCCAACGCAAACGCCTTGCCATGGGACACAAGCCCGACGATCATGAAGAGATATCGTATACATAGTGCAGAGCCGCGGCATCGGTGATGACCGGTGCTGCGGCTCTGTGATCAGCTATGCTCCTCGTTCGGAATGCTCACGCTCACGCCGTTGACCTCCACGCCGTCGTCGGCGGGAATGAGCAGGTACCTGCGCCCGCCGATCATGCGGGCCTCGATGAGATAGCTGTTCTCCGGTGCGACGGTGATCTTCACCTCCGGCGTGGTGATCTCGAACTTGCCCGTGCCAAGAATGTTCTTCGGATTCAGCGCGGCATTCTCACCGTACTGCTTCTCGCACTCGCGGCGGAAGCTCTCGACCTTCTCTTCGCTCACGCCGCTCTCGGACAGGATGCCGCCGACGTCGCCGACCGTCAGCTCCAGCGGCGCGGGGTCGCGGTTCTCCTTATGCTCCTGAATGCGGCCGCGCAGCTGCTCGTGGACGGACTGCACTACATCGTAGCTGCAATCCTTTTCAAGCGTATCAGCGAGCGCGGTATCAAACACATTTTTCTGCTCGACGGCGGACATCGGCGGCTCCACACGGAACACCGCGTCGATGACCTCCTCGTGGATGAGCTCGACATTCTTGCTGTAAAAAAGCGCGTTGTAGATGTTCGCCGCGCGGTCGTCGAAGGCGGGGAAGAGGAAGCCCAGCTCGGGCGCAAGGGCAATATGTCCGGTGGAGCTGGGGTGGAAGAAGTTCTCGTCGGTGTCGTAGCGCAGCTCGAGCGTCGGCGCCTTCACAGGACAGATGGCGCAGACAAAATACTTGTAGACGTCGCCGGAGGCGTCTGCCTGCAGCTCGTCGTCCTTGCCGCGGTAGGGAACATCGTAGGCATCGGCGGCGAGGAGAATGAGATAGTTCGTCTCACCCATGCTCAGAGATTCAATAATTTTGCGGCAGAGCGTTTCGCGGGCGTTCGCATCCTTGCACTCCGTCTGGCGCAGGGTTTGGAGCAGGCGGTGCTCGTCGCTGTCCGCGACCTGCGCGGTGGAGAATTCGATGTCAATGAGGTTGCGCCCCAGCGTGCCGGAGAGCGTCTTTTTGAGCAGCCCCAGGTACATCTCCTGCTCCTCCTGCCGCATGAGGCCGAGGGAGGCGTCGATCCACGAGATGACCTCGCGGTTGGAGTTGACATAGCAGCCGAAGATGTGGCTGAAGTTGTTTTTATCGAGCCGGAAGCGCCGGCGGATCTCGTTGAGTTCTTTTTGATTCATTTCCTTCTTCCTTCTCTCACAGAATATCACGGAGAGAAATTGTACCACAGCGTCCCTCTGGCGGCAAGAGAGACCACATCGATCCATACGGAGAAAAAGAATGGCTAAATTTATCTATTTCACGCCGGAGGAAAAGGCGCGGGCGCAGAATACCGACCGGGTATCTCTGCTGCGCGCCCAGGGCGGTGGTTCGACCGTTCCAAGCGTGAGGGTAGCTATGCCATCCGCTTTGTCCAACGCTAAATACGGATGTGGTTTCAGGAACAGACTGGACGATGGCTGGCACCGCCTGCACGGGAGCCTCACACCCCTGCGGCTCTCGCAGATCGTCCTCATTGCCCTGCGGCGGTTCACGGCCCGTCAGGACCGCTTCACGCTCGGACTGCGGCTGGATGAGTGCAGCTTTAGCCCTGGCGTGCAGAAACGCAACAATTTTCCGGAACATCCCTTGACAAATCACGCCATTTGGCATTTAATATTAAATTGATATTGTCGTGAAAAGCTGTATGTTTATCTGCCGGCGGCTGCCGGCAGACAGATCATGGACCGATCGGGAGCGCAAGAGAGGCACGACATTCGTCGTGCCTCTCTTGTTTTATTTTGCCTCGTGCGGCTTTTCCATAAGGTATCTGCCTCAAACAGAAAGACGGAAGGACAAAAGCTTATGAACTGGGAGATCACAACATTTATCGCGTACTTTGTTATCCTGCTCGGCGTGGCGCTGGTGTTCTACTTCAACGGCACGAACAAAAATTCGGAGGACTTCTTCCTCGGCGGACGCTCCATGGGCCCCTGGGTCACCGCCTTGTCCGCGCAGGCGTCCGATATGTCCGCGTGGCTGCTGATGGGCCTGCCCGGCTCGATCCTCGCCTTCGGCTTCGGCCAGATGTGGATCGGCATCGGCCTTGCCATCGGTACGGCGGCCAACTGGATCCTGTGCGCCAAGCGACTGCGCACCTTCTCCAAGGCGGCGAACGATTCCATCACGCTCCCGCAGTACCTGACGAACCGCTTCGCGGTCGATTCCCGCGCGCTGCAGCTCGTGTGCGCGCTCATCTTCCTCTTTGCCTACACGATCTATGTGGCCTCCGCGCTGGTGGCGGGCACCTCCGTGTTTACCACGCTCTTCCCGGATATTTCCCCGAAGATCGCCATGTTCGCCTTCCTGCTCATCATCGTGGCCTACACCTTCTTCGGCGGCTTCGCCGCCGTGTGCTGGACGGATTTCTTCCAGGGCCTTCTGATGATGGCGGCGCTGATGCTGGTGCCTATCGTCGTCTATTTCGGCCACAGCGAGCTGCTTGATCCCACGGCACTGGAGACGGTCTATGAGTATACCGACGCTGCGACCGGCGCGGTGACGCAGTGCGCCTTCGGCGGCGGCATCTTCAACGCGAGCTGGCAGGACATTGTCAGCGGCCTCGGCTGGGGTCTCGGTTACTTCGGTATGCCGCACATCCTTGTGCGCTTCATGTCCATCGAGAAGCCCTCGATGATCAAGAAGTCCTCTATTGTGGCCATCATCTGGGTCGTCATTTCCCTCTTCTCCGCCGTTATGATCGCCTATTTCGGGCGCATGATCATGGGCGAGGAGCTGCTCACCCACGGCAACCAAAAGCTCGTTTTCATCGCCATGTCCCGCAAGTTCTTCCCGGCGGGCATCTGCGGTCTGCTGCTCGCGGCCATCATCGCCGCGTCCATCTCCACGGCGGATTCTCAGCTGCTCGTCGCCTCCAGCTCCTTCACGGCGGACCTCTATAAGCCCTTCTTCCGCAAGGGTGCGAGCGAGAAGGAAACGCTGCTCATCGGCCGTGTGCTGGTGCTCGTCCTCTCCCTGATCGCCTTTGCCATCGCCAACTCCAAGGGCAGCGGCGCACAGGCCATTATGGACATGGTGGAGAACGCCTGGGGCGCCTTCGGCTCCTCCTTCGGCCCCACCATTCTGCTCTCCCTCTTCTGGAAGCGCTTCAACTACAAGGGCGCGGTCGCGGGCGTGGTGTCCGGCTTCGTGGTGGATCTCGGCTGGCTGCTGAGCGGTCTCACCGCCTCGACGGGTGTGTATGAGATCGTTCCCGGCTTTATCGTCAGCTTCCTCGCGGCCTATCTCGTGGCGAGATTCACCGAGGCCCCGAACGCGGAGGCTGTTGCGATCTTTGAGGAGGCTACGAAGCCCGACGCGGACTGAGTGAAGCGATCAGCTGACGGCGTACCGATAAGCGAATATAAGAAAAGAGCCGATCCGTTGGATCGGCTCTTTTGTCAGGACTTGAGAAATTCCTGCGGGTCGATGATCTCGCCGTCCTTTGTGACGGAGAAGTGCAGGTGCGGCGACATGGAAGCCTCGGCGAGCGAGGTCGCGCCGACCGCGCCGATGACCTGTCCGGCGGAGACGTACTGCTCCGGCGCGACGGTCGGGACGCTCTGGAGGTTGGAGTAGGTGGTCTCATAGCCGCCGTCGTGCGCGATGACGACGGTGGTGCCCATCAGGTCGTCGTCCGCGACGGAGAGCACCGTGCCGGAGCTGGCGGCAAGCACCTGCGTGCCGGCGTCCGCCTTGATGTCGATGCCGTCGTGTGTGCGCCAGTCGGCGAGCGTTTCGCTGTAAGCGAGCTCGTCCATGCTGAAGGCGGCGACGGTCTCACCGCTCAGGGGAGAGACAATGAGCCGCGGCGCGACGGGCGTGACCGGCTCGGTGCCCCCCGGCTCCTTTTCCGAGACCGTGACCTCCACAACGGACTGCACCGGCTCGGCCGGCTCCTCCGGCTTGACCTCGGGAACGTCCGGGGTGACCGGCTCCGCGGTGATGGGAGTCGTGACCGGCGGCTTGGTCGCATTGGTCGGTGTTTTGTCAGCAGAAGAGGGAAGCAGCATCCAATAGCCCGCGACGGCGAGTGCCGTCAATCCGAGGAACAGGGCTATGTATAAGCCCGTCCCGGTCAGGGAATGCCGCGCGGCGCGGCGTTTCGGTTCATTCATAAGCGTGTCCTTTCTGCCCGCGTGGCGGGCGCTGCGAAATAGAAGAGGCTCTGACGGTATTGTGCGCCGTCGGAGCCTTTTCTAAACCATATTTCTCGGGAAATTTTAAGGCAATAACGCTTTCATTGTGCTGGGTTGCCTTAAGGCAATACCGTAAAGGCCGCGCGGCCCGCATAGCGGGCGTTCCCGCCGAGCGCCTGTTCAATGGCGAGCAGACGGTTGTACTTTGCCGTGCGCTCGCCGCGGCAGAGAGCACCGGCCTTGATCTGCGTGCAGCCGAGCGCGACCGCGAGGTCGGCGATGGTGCTGCCCTCCGTTTCGCCCGAGCGGTGGGATAGGACCGCCGCCCAGCCCGCGGCCTGCGCCGCGCGGACGGCCTCGACGGTCTCCGTGAGCGTGCCGATCTGATTCGGCTTGATGAGTACGGCGTTGGCGAGCTTTTGCTCCACCCCGCGGGCGATGCGCGCGGGGTTCGTGACAAAGAGGTCGTCGCCGACGAGCTGCATCCTTTCACCAAGGGAACCGCTCAGCGCCTGCCAGCCCGCTTCGTCGTCCTCGCCCATACCGTCCTCAAGCGAGAGGAGCGGATAGCGCCGCGCAAGCTCCTGCCAGTAGGTCAGCAGCTCCTCACGCGTAAGTGTTTTGCCGCTTTTCGGCAGCCGGTAGCGGTCAGAGCCTGCGTCGTACCACGCGGAAACGGCGGCGTCGAGCGCGAGGTACACGTCCGCGCCGGGGCGATAGCCGGCCGTCTCAATGGCGTGGCAGAGCAGGTCGAGTGCCTCCTCGTGGCTTGCAAGCGAGGGGGCGTAGCCGCCCTCGTCGCCCACACCGCAATGACCGACAAGCGAGCCGAGCGCATGGTAAATTTCCGCGCCCATGCGCAGCGCGTCGCGGAAGGTGTCCGCGCCGACGGGGACGAGTATGAACTCCTGAATGTCGAGCGGGTTGCCCGCGTGTGCGCCGCCGTTGAGCACGTTCATCAGCGGCACAGGGAGCGTGCAGGCGTTCTGACCGCCGAGATACCGCCAGAGAGGCTGTCCCTCGCTCGCCGCCGCGGCGCGGGCCGCCGCGAGCGAGACGGAGAGGATGGCGTTTGCGCCGAGCCTCGATTTGTTTTCCGTGCCGTCCAGCTCGCGCATGGCCTGGTCGAGCGGGCCCTGCTGCCGCGCGTCGAAGCCCCGCAGCAGCTCGAATATCTCGTTGTTGACGTGCGCCTGCGCGTGCAGGACGCCCTTGCCGCCGTAGCGCGCACGGTCGCCGTCGCGCAGCTCGACGGCCTCGTGCGCGCCGGTCGAGGCGCCGGACGGCACGGCGGCGACGCCGAGCGAGCCGTCCTCCAGCCTTACCTGCGTTTCCAGCGTGGGGTTGCCGCGGGAATCCAGGATCTCGCGAGCGTGAATGTGTACGATGGAGCGGTTCATCGCATGACCTCCTGAAAAATAAAAAATCAGCCATACCGAAGTATGGCTGATTTTGAGAAGACTTATGCGCTCAGCGGAGGATAAGGCTCTGACCGTCCATCTCCTCGGGCTTTTCGAGCCCCATCACGTCGAGAATGGTGGGGGCGATGTCGGCAAGGCGGCCCTCGCGCAGCTCGTTGCCCGCGCCGCAGAGGATAAAGGGCACGGGATTCGTGGTGTGCGCGGTCATGGGACTCACGCCGTCGCTTTGCAGCATCTGCTCGGCGTTGCCGTGGTCGGCGGTGATCATGGCGATGCCGCCCATCTTGAGCGTCGCGTCCACGACCCTGCCGACGCACTCGTCCACGGTCTCGACGGCCTTGACGGCGGCGTCGTAGTTGCCGGTGTGACCGACCATGTCGCAGTTGGCAAAGTTGAGGATGATGACGTCATACGCGCCGGACTCAATGCGCTCGACGCACTTTTCCGTGACCTCGTAGGCGCTCATCTCGGGCTGGAGGTCGTAGGTCGCGACCTTGGGAGAGGCGACGAGCACACGGTCCTCGCCGGGGTAGGGCGCTTCAACGCCGCCGTTGAAGAAGAACGTGACATGGGCGTACTTCTCGGTCTCCGCGATGCGCAGCTGCGTCAGGCCGAGCTTGCTGAGGTATTCGCCGAGGCCGTTATGGATCGTGATGCGCGGGAACGCGACGAGCACGTTCGGCATCGTGGCGTCGTACTCGGTGTTGCAGACGTAGGTGACGGGGAAATACTCGCGCTGGAAGCCGTCGAACGCGGGATCGACGAAGGCGCGGGTGATCTCGCGGGCGCGGTCGGGGCGGTAGTTGAAGAAGATGATGGCGTCGTTGTCGGAGATGGTGCCCTCCTTGTCGCAGACGACGGGCTCCACAAATTCATCGGTCACGCCGTTCTGATAGGATTCCCGGATGGCGGCGACGGGATCCGGGTTCTGGATGCCCTCGCCGTAGACCATCGCGTCGTAGGCGCGCTCAAGACGGTCCCAGCGCTTGTCGCGGTCCATGGCGTAGTAGCGGCCCATGACGGTCGCGATCTTGCCGACGCCGAGTTCGGCGCACTTTTTCTGCGCCTCGGCGACGAAGTCCGCGCCGGAGGTGGGGGAGACGTCGCGCCCGTCGAGGAAGCAGTGCAGGTACACGCGCTTGAGGCCCTTGATGCCGGCCATCTTCAAAAGCGCCCAGACGTGCTCCACGGTGGAGTGTACGCCGCCGTTGGAGAGCAGTCCGTAGAGGTGCAGCGCCGTGCCCTTTTCCAGACAGGCGTCCATCGCGGCGTTGTAGGCGGGATTTTCAAAGATGGTGCCGTCCTCAATGGCGCGGGAGATGCGCGGCAGGTCCTGAAAGACCACGCGGCCGCCGCCGATGTTGGTGTGGCCGACCTCGCTGTTGCCCATCTGACCGGCGGGCAGGCCCACGTCCAGACCGGAGGCGGAGAGCTGCGTATGCGCGTACTCGCCGTTCAGATGGTCGAGCACGGGCGTGTTTGCGCCGCGCACGGCGTTGCCCTTGACCTCATCGCTCAGACCGAAGCCGTCCATAATGATAAGGGTGGTGGGGGTTTTATTCATCGCAAGGACTCCTTTCGCTCAGCCCTGATTGGCTGCGTTGACGATGTCCATGAACTTGCCGGCGTCGAGGGACGCGCCGCCGATCAGACCGCCGTCAATGTCCTCGTGGCCGAGCAGCTCGGCAGCGTTGGCGGGATTCATCGAGCCGCCGTACTGAATGGTGACGGAGCGGGCGATGCGCGCGCCGTACATGGCGCGGATGGTGGCGCGGATGAAGCCGCAGACCTCGGCGGCCTGCTCGCCGGTGGCGGTCTTGCCGGTGCCGATGGCCCAGATGGGCTCGTAGGCGATGACGCAGCGGCGGATATTCTCCGCGGCCACGCCCGCGAGCGCGGACTTGACCTGCAGGGCGATAAGCTCCATCGTCACGCCCATCTCGCGCTGGTCAAGGCTCTCGCCCACGCAGATAATGGGGTTGAGGCCGGCATTCAGCGCGGCGTGGACCTTCTTGTTGACGATGGCATCGGTCTCGCCGAACATGGCGCGGCGCTCGCTGTGGCCGACGATGACGTACTTCACGCCGAGGTCGCACAGCATGGCGGCGCTGACTTCGCCGGTGTAAGCACCGTGATCCTCATAGAAAAGATTCTGTGCGCCGACGGCCACGCGGCTGTCCTTAAAGGCGCGCACGGCGGCGGAAATGTCCACGCTCGGCACGCACACGACCACGTCGCACCACTTGGTCTTGGGCAGCAGAGCCTTGAAATCGTCCGCAAACTTTTTGGCCTCGGTGGCGGTCTTGTTCATTTTCCAGTTTCCGGCAATGATGGTTTTGCGATATCTGCGATTCATGGTAAATGCTCTCCTAAATATATAAAATGTTTTCTGAAAACCTTACTTATCCAGCAGGCAAGCGACGCCCGGCAGCATCCCCGTGGGGATGCCCCTGATCGGAACACGCGCTGACGCTCGGTCGCGTCGCTGCGCGGGCAGAACGATGTTATTACTTATCCAACAGGCAGGCAACGCCCGGCAGTTCCTTGCCCTCCAGGAACTCAAGCGACGCGCCGCCGCCGGTGGAGATGTGCGTGATCTTGTCGGCGAAGCCGAGCTGCTCGGCGGCCGCCGCGCTGTCGCCGCCGCCGATGATGGTCACGGCGCCGCTCTCGGCGAGCGCCTTGGCCATGGCCTTAGTGCCGTTGGCAAAGGCGGGGAACTCGAAAACGCCCATGGGGCCGTTCCAAACGATGGTACCCGCGCCGCGCGTCGCCGCGCAGAAAAGCTCAATGGTCTTGGGACCGATGTCCATGCCCATCATGTCGGCGGGAATGTGCATCGCGTCCACCACGACCGGCTCGGCGTCGGCGGCGAACTCCTTCGCCGCCACGGTATCCACCGGCAGCAGGAGCTTGACGCCCTTTGCCTTGGCCTTCTCGATCATCTCGAGCGCGTAGGCGCACTTGTCCTCCTCGAGCAGAGACTTGCCGATCTCGCCGCCCTGTGCCTTGGCGAAGGTGTAGGCCATGCCGCCGCCGATGATGACGGTGTCGGCCTTTTCAAGCAGGTTGTTGATGACGGCGATCTTATCGCTGACCTTTGCGCCGCCGAGCACCGCGACGAACGGGCGCTTGGGATCGTCGAGCGCCTTGCCCATGACCTCCAGCTCCTTGGCGACCAGCAGGCCGGAGACGGCGGGCAGGTACGCCGCCACGCCAGCGGTGGAGGCGTGCGCGCGGTGGACGGAGCCAAAGGCGTCGGAAACGTAGACCTCGGCCATGGAGGCAAGCTCCTTGGCAAGCGCCGGATCGTTCTTGGTTTCGCCCTTTTCAAAGCGGGTGTTCTCAAGCAGCATGATCTCGCCGCCGCGGAGCGCCGCGGCCTTGGCCTTGGCGTCGGGACCGACGACGTCATGCGCGAAGACGACCGGCTTGCCGAGAAGCTCGGAAAGACGCTCGGCGACAGGAGCAAGGGTGAGCTTCTTTAAGGATTTCTGCCACTTCTCCTCCGTCAGCTCGGCGGGGTCCTTGCCCTTTTCCGCCTGCTTCTTCACCCATTTTTCAAAGCTCGGCTCGGGCTTGCCGAGGTGCGAGCAGGCGATGACCGCCGCGCCCTGCCCGAGCAGGTAGCGGATGGTCGGCAGAGCGGCGACGATGCGCTTATCCGAGGTGATCGCGCCGGTGGCCTTGTCCTGGGGGACGTTGAAGTCGCAGCGCAGCAGGACCTTCTTGCCCGCCACGTCGATGTCGTACACAGTTTTCTTGTTGTAGTTCATGATGACGCTCCTTCTATGTGAATGTTTACGGATTAGTCCGGTTGCTCCGCCATCTCGCCGGTGCCCTTGAGCCCGGGGAAGCCGAGCTGCTTGAGAGCCTCGTAGGTCAGAATGGCGACGGAATTGCTCAGGTTCAGGCTGCGCGCCTCGGCGCGCATGGGAAGGCGGATGCAGCGTTCATAATGCGCCAGACGGAAGTCCTCGGGCAGGCCGGCGGTCTCCTTGCCGAAGAAGAGCCAGCAGCCGTCGTGAAATTCCGCCTCGCAGTAGTCCTGCGGCGCCTTGGTCGTGGCGAGCCAGCAGTCCGCGGCGGCCTCGGGGTGCTGTTCAAAGAGGTCGGCGAGGTTTTCGTAGGTGCTGACCTCGACCAGATGCCAGTAGTCCAGCCCCGCGCGCTTGACGGCGCGGTCGGAAATGTCGAAGCCGAGCGGCTTGACGAGGTGCAGCCGCGAACCGGTCGCGGCGCAGGTGCGCGCGATGTTGCCGCAATTCTGCGGGATCTCCGGCTCAACGAGTACGATATTCAGCACGGAACCATCCCACCTTTTTCCGAAAGTCTGCTTATTATACCTCTTAAAGTTTACGAAATCAACCATAAAACTTACTTTCTTTAACATTATTTTGCGCATTGCATGAATTCATGCAGAGCATGAAAAACTTTTTGGGAAAATTGCAGGAAAAGGTGGATTTTTCAAAAAGGTTTGGTATAATACAGATAAAAATAGAAGTGGATGCAAAGGAGGGGACTATCCGATGGACCAGAAGATCGCCGTGCTTTTCATGCCGGACAACATCGCCTGTACCGAAGAGAAGACGCCGCTGATGCTGCAGCCCATTTTGTTCTGCCCCGTCCTGACGTGGATGTGCGCGGAGCTGTGCGGGCGCGGCATTGAGCGGCTTTTTATTGTCTCCGACGTTTCCGCGCAGGAGCGGATGAAGCCTTATCTGCCCAAGGACGCGGACGTCACCTTTGTTGACGGCGCGAAGCACGCGGAGGAGCTTTTGAAGCTTCTTGAGGGCGAAACGGGCAGCATTCTGATCGTCAACGGCGTGGTGCTGCCGGTGGGTGTGTTCTCTGGCGGCGCGGTGTATTCCGCTCCGGCGGACGCCTGCTGCGACGTGCTGCGCGAGCACGGCGCGTTTGCCGCGTTCCCCAAGGGCTGTGAGATCTCCAAGGGTTTCCTGCCGGTGGGCGACACCGAGGAGCTGCGCGCCGCGCAGCCGATGTGCCGCCAGAAGATCATGGAAAAGCATCTGGCGAACGGCGTGATCGTCATGGACACGAACAGCGTCTACATCGACCCGCGCGTGAAGATCGGTGCGGGAACGACGCTCCTGCCCGGGACCATCCTGCGCGGCGAGACGGTCATCGGCGAGCACTGCACGATCGGCCCGAACGCCATGGTGCGCGACTGCACCGTGGGCGACTTTACGGAGATCAACGCCTCGCAGACGAACGAGAGCGCCATCGGCAGCCATACGACCGTGGGACCGTTCGCCTATGTGCGGCCCAATTCGACCATCGGCGACCACGTCAAGGTCGGCGACTTTGTGGAGATCAAGAACTCCGTCATCGGTAACGGCACGAAGATCTCGCACCTCACCTACGTCGGCGACAGCGACTGCGGCGAGCGCGTGAATTTCGGCTGCGGTACGGTCACGACGAATTACGACGGCTTCAGGAAATACCGCTGCACCATCGGGGACGACAGCTTCATCGGCTGCAACACCAATCTGGTCGCGCCGGTCAAGGTGGGCGAGGGCAGCTACATCGCCGCCGGCTCCACCATCACGGACGATGTGCCCGCCGACGCGCTGGCGCTCGCCCGCACGAAGCAGACGGTCAAGGAGGGGTGGGCGGCCCGCCGCCGCGCCCTGCTCGGCAAGAAGGAAAAGTAAAAACTTTTACATAAAAAAATTACCAAGGGAGAGTGGAAACAATGATTTCTCACGGCAAGGACATCAAGATCTTCACCGGCAACGCCAACCCCAAGCTCGCAGCGGACATCTGCAAGATCATCGGCACCAAGCTCGGCGAGAGCGAGGTCAAGAGCTTCGCAGACGGCGAGGCCTCCGTCTCTCTGTATGAGACCGTGCGCGGCAGCGACGTGTTCCTCATCCAGTCCACCTGCAAGCCCGTCAACGACAGCCTCATGGAGCTGCTCATCATGGTCGACGCGTGCCGCCGCGCCAGCGCGGGCCGCATCACCGCGGTCATGCCCTACTTCGGCTATGCCCGTCAGGACCGCAAGGCCAAGAGCCGCGATCCCATCTCCGCCAAGCTCGTTGCCAATATGCTCGTCGCCGCGGGCGTTGACCGCGTGCTGACCATGGACCTGCACGCCAACCAGATCCAGGGCTTCTTCGATATTCCGGTGGATAACCTGTTCGGCAACCCCATCTTCGTTGATTACTACGCCAAGAAGTTCGGCGCGCATTGCGAGGATATGGTCGTCGTCAGCCCCGACGTCGGCTCCGTTGCCCGCGCCCGCACCTTTGCTCAGAAGCTGCACATGAACCTTGCCATCGTCGATAAGCGCCGCCAGAAGGCCAACCAGTGTGAGGTCATGAACGTCATCGGCGATGTCGAGGGCAAGGAGTGCATCCTCTTCGACGATATGGTCGATACCGCCGGCTCCCTCTGCAACGCCGCCAAGGCGGTCGTTGAAGTCGGCGGCGCGAAGAAGGTCTACGCTTGCGCGAGCCACGGCGTTCTCTCCGGTCCCGCGCTTGAGCGCCTTGAGGCGAGCTGCATCGAGGAGCTGGCCCTGCTCGATACCATTCCCGCTCCCGTCGGCGAAGCGGAGTTGGCCAAGGCCCGCATCAAGTACCTGACCGTCGCGCCCATGTTCGCCGAGGCGATCGAGCGCACCTATCAGGAGATCTCCATCGCAAAGCTGTTCAACTAAGGGCATTTCAAAAAGAGCGGCGGAAGGCCGCTCTTTTTTATACGAGGGTTATCGTCATGTTTTTTGGAAAGAAAGTCACCGGTCCCGCGGAGTGGCTGCTCGTCTGTCTGGGGAACTACGGCAAGCAGTATGAGAACACGCGCCACAACATCGGCTTCATGGCCGCCGAGCGGCTCATTGACAAGCGGGACCTGCGCTGCAACCGTCTGCGCTTCCGCGCGCTCACGGAGCTGATCGAATTCGGCGGGGCGCGTGTGCTGCTGATGATGCCGCAGACCTATATGAACCTCTCCGGCGAGGCGGTGGGCGAGGCGGCGCGGTTCTATAAGATCCCGAGCGACCATGTGCTCGTTATCTACGACGACGTTTCGCTGCCGCTCGGCAAGCTGCGCATCCGCGACAAGGGCTCCGCCGGCGGGCACAACGGCATCAAGAACATCATCGCCCACCTCGGCACCGATGTGTTCCCGCGCGTGAAGGTCGGCGTCGGCGCGCCGAGCCATCCGGACTATGACATGGTGGACTGGGTGATCGGCAGCTTCTCCGCGCAGGAGAAGAAGATCGTGGACGAGGCGCTCGACCGCGCGCTCGACGCGGCGGAGTGCATCATCTCCCGCGGAGTGACCGAGGCGCAGAACCGCTTCAACTGAGAGAACGCTGCCTGCGCGAAAAGTTTATCATTCGTTTATTTACTTTTCTCCTCCGGCGTAGTATACTGCCGGAGGAGAAGTCCTTTTCGGACATCTCAGGAGAACATGGAAAACGATGTGTGTGGGTACAGACCGTCCGACCGGGGATGATCTGCGCCCTTTTGCGCGTTGCGGCGAAAAAGGAGGGGACATTCATGCAGGAGCTGAACCGGCAAATGATGGCGCTGCCGGAGCTGCGGGAGCTGGAGGAGATCATCCGCTTCGGCACGGGACCGGCGGCGGTCAGCGGCGTGAGCGGCGTACACCGCGCGATGCTCGGCGCGGCGCTGCGGCAGGAGACCAAGCGTCCCCTCGCCGTCCTCTGCGCCGACGAGCAGGAGGCGCGGCGCATGGCCGCAGATCTCGCCGCCCTGACAGGGGAGGAGTGCGTGACGCTCTTTGCCCGCGAATGGCAGCTGCGCGACCGCGTTTCTGCCTCCCACAGCTTTGAGCAGGAGCGGCTGGACGCGCTGTGCCGCATGGCGTTCGGCAGGACGGGCATCGTCGTGGCGACGGTGGACGGTATGCTGCAGCGCACGCTGCCGCCGACGGCGCTGCGCGACGCGGTGCTCACGCTCCGGCTCGGGGAGGAGCACGATCTGCGCGCGCTCGCCGAACGCCTGACCGCCGCGGGCTATGTCCGCTGCGAGCAGGTCGAGGGCGCGGGGCAGTTCGCCGTGCGCGGCGGCATTTTAGACGTCTATTCCCCGATGAGCGCACCGGTGCGCGTCGAATTTTTTGATACCGAGATTGACGCGATGGGCGAGTTTGACGTCGCCACGCAGCGCCGCACGAAAAACCTTGAGGAGCTGACTGTTCTGCCCGCCGCCGAGGTGCTGCCCTTTGCCGCCGAGGGCGGACGGGACGCGATGCTCGCGCGTATGGAGCACGCCGCGGCGCAGCTGGCAAAAAAGGTGACCACGGAAAAGACCGCCGCAGCGATCCGCGCGGATATGGACCGCCTGCGCGAGGGCCTGCCGCTCGGCGGCATGGACCGCTACCTTGCCGCCGCCTACCCGACCGCCGTCTGCGCGGCGGACTATCTGCCGGAGGGGAGCATCGTGCTCGTCTGCGAGGGCAGCCGCGTCATGGAGCGCGCGAAGGGCTGCGCCTTTGAATGGGGCGAGGACCTGAAGATCCTGCTGGAGGAGGGCGTGCTCGCGGGGCAGTTCGCCTCGCTCGCGGTCGAGCTTGAGGACCTGACGCGGCGGCTGCGGGGCAGCTTCCCGCTGCTCCTGTGCGACAGCCTGCCGACCTCGCGCTATCTGGCCCTGCCGCGGGCGATGCTCAGCATCAACGCGCGGCAGCTGCCGTCCTACGGCGGCAGCCTTGAGACCGCCGCCGCGGACATGGAGCACTATCTTGCCGCGGGCAGCGGCGTGCTGGTGCTCTGCGGCAACGAAACGCGCGCGAGGAATTTTCACCGCCTTCTGGAGGAGCGCGGCGTGCGCGCACGGCTCGATCTCTCCGATCAGACGCTGCCCGCCGCGGGCGAGACCGTCATCGGCCTCGGCGCGCTGAGCGCGGGCTGCGAATACCCGCAGCTCCGCCTTGTCATTCTGACCGAGGGGCAGCTTCTTGCGCCGGTCAGCGGCAAAGCGCCGCGCGCGGTGCGGCAGAAAAAGGATTCGAGCCGTCAGAAGCTCCGCTCCTACACCGACCTGACGCCGGGCGACCTCGTCGTTCACCAGCGCCACGGCATCGGCCGCTTTGTCGGCATGGAGCGCATCCGCGTGGACGGCGCGGACAAGGATTATATCAAGATCGCCTACGCCGGCAGCGACAGCCTGTACGTTCCCGCGACGCAGCTCGATATGGTGTCGAAGTACATCGGCAGCCACGGCGGCGGGGAGGAGGGCGAGCACGTCAAGCTGAACAAGCTCGGCGGCACGGACTGGACGAAGGCCAAATCCCGCGCTAAGGCCGCGGCGAAAGACCTTGCGAAAGGGCTCATCAAGCTCTACGCCGAGCGGCAGCGCCGCCCCGGCTTCGCCTTTTCGCCGGACTCCACCTGGCAGCGCGAGTTTGAGGACGCCTTCGACTATGAGGAGACGGACGATCAGCTCCGCGCCATCGCGGAGATCAAGAGCGACATGGAGCGCTCGCGCCCGATGGACCGCCTGCTCTGCGGAGACGTGGGCTACGGAAAAACGGAGGTCGCGCTGCGCGCGGTGATGAAATGCGTGCTCGACGGCAAGCAGGCGGCGATCCTGGTGCCGACCACCGTGCTGGCGCAGCAGCATTACGCCACCGCCATCAACCGCTTCCGCAGCTTTCCGGTGACGATCGAGGTGCTCTCGCGCTTCAAGACGCCGGCGCAGAAAAAAAAGATTTTGCAAAGCGCGGCGGAGGGGAAGATCGACCTGCTCATCGGCACGCACGCGCTGCTGCAAAAGGGGCTGCACTTCAAGGACCTCGGATTGCTCGTCATCGACGAGGAGCAGCGCTTCGGCGTGACGCACAAGGAAAAGCTCAAGGAGCTTTCCAAGCAGGTGGACACGCTCACGCTCTCCGCGACGCCCATTCCGCGCACACTGAACATGGCGCTGTCGGGCATCCGCGATATGTCCACCATCGAGATGCCGCCGCAGGACCGCCAGCCGGTGCAGACCTATGTGCTCGAGCATGACTGGGGCGTGCTCGCCGAGGCCATCCGGCGCGAGCTTTCGCGTGGCGGGCAGGTCTACTACCTGCACAACCGTGTGGAGACCATCGACCGCTGCGCCGCGCAGCTCAAAAAGCTCCTCGGCGAGGAGGTCAGCATTGCGGTCGCGCACGGCAAGCTGGACGAAAAGGGCCTGAGCCATGTGATGCAGCAGTTTTCCGACGGCGAAGCGCAGATCCTCGTCTGCACGACCATCATCGAGACGGGCATCGACATTCCGAACGTCAACACCCTCATCATTGAGGACGCGGACCGGCTGGGCCTCGCCCAGCTTCACCAGATCCGCGGGCGCATCGGGCGCAGCGCGCGCCGCGCTTATGCCTATATGACCTACCGCCCGGGCAAGATCCTCACCGAGGTCGCTGCCAAGCGCCTGACCGCCATCCGCGAATACGCGGAGTTCGGCTCGGGCTTCCGCATCGCGATGCGCGACCTCGAGATCCGCGGCGCGGGCAACCTGCTCGGCCCCGAGCAGTCGGGCTACATGATGAGCGTGGGCTACGATATGTACCTGCAGCTTTTGGAGGAGGCCGTGCTCGAGGAGCGCGGCGAGAAGAAGGCGAGCCGCACGGACTGCTCGGCGGACCTGACCGTTTCGGCCAACCTGCCGGAGAGCTACATTCCCTCTCCCGAGCAGCGCATGGATATTTACCGCCGCATCGCGGCGGTGCGCACGCGCGAGGAATCGCAGGACCTGCTCGACGAGCTGCTTGACCGCTACGGCGAGCCGCCGGCGAGCACGCTCGCTCTGCTCGACGTCGCCATGCTGCGCGGCGAGGCGTGCGCGGCGGGCATCCGCGACATTTCCCAGCGCGGCGATACGATCACCTTTACCTTCGGCGGCGAGATGCCGGTCGAGGCGGTGATGCGCGTTTGCACGATGGGAAAGAACAAGCGCCGGCTGACGCTCTCCGCCGGCATCGAGCCGAAGCTCGCGCTGCGGCTCGAAGGGGGCGAGAAGCCGCTTCCTGCGGCGCTCGAGCTGGTCGAGAGCATCGCGCCCGCAGAGGGCGCCTGAACCCGCAGCGCCACGCCCTGCGGCGGGGTGCGATACCACAAAACTCAGAAGAAAGAGGAAACAAAGATGAAACGTATTTTGGCTGCGGCGCTTTCGCTGGCGCTGCTTGTCTCGCTGGCCGCCTGCGGCGGCAAGGACCGCTTTGACGCGGGCAAGGTCGAGGAGGGCGTCTGCTATCAGCTGACCGGTATCGCTCCCGACGCTGTCGCGATGAGGGTGGACGGTATCGACGTGCCGATGGATATGTATTTTTACAACCTCTGCTATGCCGCCTCCTACATGGAAAGCTACATGAATATGTACGGCATGGACCTTGACTGGAGCATGGAGCTGCAGGAGGGCGAAACGGTGCTTGACGTGACGAAGGACAGCATTTTAGAGAACACGAAGAGCTTTGCCGTCATCGAGAAGCTGGCGCAGGAGAACAACGTCATCCTTGACGAAGCTGCGCTCAGCGAGCTGGAGACCGAACGCGCGGAGACCGTCGAGAGCCTCGGCGGCGAGGAGAGCTACCGCGCCGAGCTCGCCAAGCTGGGTCTGAGCGAGGAGACCTATGACCGGATGTGCCGCTCGGACTATCTTTACAGTGCTCTCGAAGAGCTGGCGGCGACCGAGGGCAGCAGCCTCTATGCTACCGACGAGCAGCTGATCGCCTATGCCGCCAAGCAGGGCTACATGACTGCCGACCACATTCTGCTGCTCACGCGCGATATGTCCACCTATCAGGAACTGGACGACGAGACCAAGGCGGAGAAGAAGGCGCTGGCAGAGGAGCTCAAGGCCAAGCTGGACGCTTACACGGGCGACGATCTGATTGGTTACTTCACCGAGCTTGCCGACGAGTACAGCGAGGACTCCGGCCGCGCGGGCAACCCTGAGGGCTACACCTTCGGCTCCGGCCAGATGGTCGAGGAGTTTGAGAGTGCTGCCGCCGCGCTCGGCGAGGGCGAGGTCAGCGAGATCGTGGAGAGCTACTACGGCTACCACATCATTCTCCGCAAGCCGCTCGATGAGGCGAAGGCTGTGGACGCGGTGCGCGAGACCTATTTCAGTGATCTGCTCGCGAGCCGCATCGAGGACGCCGCGGTGGAGATGAACCCGGCGGTCGAGGCGCTGGACCTCGTCGATATTTATGACGCCTTCTCGCTGCTGATGGATACCGACGCGGACGGCGATACGGCAGACGACACCGCGACGGAAAACGGGCGGGAAGCAGCCGAAAGCTGAGAAAGACGCAGGAAATGCTGCAAAACTGTTAATAATTTAACAAAATGCAGGAAAAGCGTCAATTTTTGCGTGGGAAAATGAAATTTTGCAGTTGATTTTTCATACGCGCCTGTTGTATAATCAAGACGAAAATGATTCCCTCTGCGGAATACCAAAATTTTTATGAAAAAGGAGATATCCCATGAAAGAACTCTATGTCGTGAATTGCTGCCGTACCGCGGTCGGCTCCTTTGGCGGTTCCCTGAAGAATACCCCCGCCGCCGAGCTGGGCGCCATCGTTGTCAAGGAAGCCCTCAAGCGTGCCAACGTCGCTCCCGAGAACGTCGATGAGCTGATGTTCGGCTGCATCCTGACCTCCGGCCTCGGTCAGAACGTCGCCCGTCAGGTCGGCGTGGGCGCGGGCCTGCCCTACTCCGTTCCCGCCTACACCGTCGGCATGGTCTGCGGCTCCGGCATGAAGTCCGTCATCGAGGCCGGCCGCGCCATCCTCGCCGGCGACGCCGACATCATCGTCTGCGGCGGTACCGAGAACATGAGCGCCGCTCCCTATGCCTCTACCGACGCCCGCTGGGGCGCCCGCATGGGCGACAAGAAGCTCGTCGACACCATGATCAAGGACGGCCTGTGGGATGCGTTCAACAACTACCACATGGGCACCACCGCCGAGAACATCTGCGACGTTTGGGGCATCACCCGCGAGGAGCTTGACGCCTTTGGCGCTGCCTCCCAGCAGAAGACCGAGGCCGCGCAGGCTTCCGGCCGCTTTGATGCCGAGATCGTTCCCGTTCCTGTCAAGGTCAAGAAGGAGATCGTCGAGTTCAAGAAGGATGAGTTCCCCCGCGCCGGCTCCACGCCCGAGGGCCTTGCCAAGCTCAAGGGCGCGTTCCCGGTCGGTCCCGAGGGCGTTGAGGACCAGGTCGTCCACACCTTCCAGCCCACCGAGATCCATGAGGCGGATACCCGCAAGCACGTTCAGCGCGTGACCGCCGGCAACGCCTCCGGCATCAACGACGGCGCTGCCGCCATCGTTCTCGCCTCCGGCGAGGCCGTCAAGAAGTATAACCTCAAGCCCATGGCGAAGCTCATCGGCTGGGGCCAGGGCGGCGTCGATCCCAAGATCATGGGCGTCGGTCCCGTTCCCGCCTCCCGTCAGGCCATGGCCAAGGCCGGCGTGACCATCGACGACATCGACCTCGTCGAGGCCAACGAAGCCTTCGCCGCGCAGTCCATCGCCGTCGCGCGTGAGCTGCACTTCGACATGAGCAAGGTCAACGTCAACGGCGGCGCCATCTCCATCGGTCACCCCGTCGGCTGCTCCGGCGCGCGCATCATCGTCACCCTCCTGCACGAGATGCTCAAGCGTCCCGAGGCCAAGAAGGGTCTTGCCACCCTCTGCATCGGCGGCGGCCAGGGCGTTGCCACCGTGTTCGAGAAGTGCTGAGAAGCGCCTGCCGACTTCTGAAAATAAGGGGACCTCTTTTGAGGTCTCCTTTTTCTTCTGCGCCCATAAGGACCGCCTTCTTATCTCCCTGCACCGTGCGGCCCGACACACGCGGTCATGTGACCGAATGCGGTGCGCTTGCTTTTTTGCAGTCACTGTGCTACACTGATAAACAGGAGATCATTCCCCTTTGCGGAATCTATTTTTCTTGGAAAGGATATCATATACTATGGATGTGAAAGAAATTCTCCGTCACGTTGACCATACCCTGCTCGCCCCCACCGCCACCTGGGAGGAGATCCGCCAGATCTGCGACGACGGCATCAAGTACGGCTGCGCGAGCGTCTGCATCCCGCAGACCTACGTCGCCCACGCCGCGCACTACATCGCCGAGCAGCAGCACTACGGCTTCGGTCAGTTGCCCGTGTGCACGGTCATCGGCTTCCCCAACGGCTACGTTCCCAGCGGCATCAAGTGCATGGAGGCCGAGTCCGCCGTAGCCGACGGCGCGACCGAGATCGACATGGTCATCAACCTCGGCTGGGTCAAGGAAGGCCAGTACGATAAAATCTTGCAGGAGATCAATTCCGTAAAGATCTCCTGCCACGGCAACATCCTCAAGGTCATCATCGAGACCTGTATGCTCACGGACGAGGAGAAGATCAAGCTCTGCGAGGTCGTGTCCAACTCCGCGGCGGACTATATCAAGACCTCCACCGGCTTCGGCGGGGGCGGCGCGACGCGTGAGGACGTAGCGCTCATGGCGGCGCACATGACGAACGGCAAGAAGATCAAGGCCGCCGGCGGCATCGCCAATTTGCAGGACGCGGAGGACTTCCTCAAGCTCGGCGCGGACCGTCTCGGCACCAGCCGCATCGTCAAGGCCGTCAAGGCGATGGAGAAAGGAGAATAAGCCATGTCAACCCCTCATAACAATGCCCAAAACGGCGATTTCGCCAAGACCGTGCTCATGCCCGGCGACCCCCTCCGCGCGAAGTTCATCGCGGAGACCTTTCTGGAAAATCCGCAGCTTGTCAACAACGTCCGCGGTGTACAGGGCTACACCGGCACCTACAAGGGCGTGCGCGTGAGCGTGATGGCGAGCGGCATGGGTATCCCGTCCATCGCCATCTATTCCAACGAGCTCTACACCCACTACGGCGTGGAGAACATCATCCGCGTCGGCTCTGCGGGCGCGATGCGCGCGGACATGGAGCTCGGCAGCGTGTGTGCCGGCATGGGTGCCTGCACCAACTCCAGCTTTGCCGACCAGTATGAGCTGGGTGCCACCTACGCTCCCATCTGCAATTATGACCTGCTCGCCGCCGCAGTCGAGAGCGCGAACGAGCTGGGCGTGAAGATGCCCGTCGGAAACCTCTATTCCTCCGACACCTTCTATGACGCGGCGGGCCGCAACGCCCGCTTCGGCAAGATGGGCATTCTCGCAGTCGAGATGGAGGCCGCCGGTCTCTACTGCACCGCCGCCTACGCCGGCAAGCGCGCGCTTGCCATCTGCTCCATCTCCGATAACCTCGTCACCGGCAAGGAGCTTTCCGCCGACGAGCGGCAGACCACCTTCACCAACATGATGAAGATCGCGCTCGAGGTCGCGGTCAAGATGGAGAACAAAGAATAAGGAGCGTTTTCCCCATGCGAGTCATCGACATTGAAAACATCACCGAGGCCATGCGCGACGACACGCGCTTTGTCCTGCGCTGCGAGGAGGTCTTTCACGACAAGATCAGCGCCGCCGCGGCGAGCATCCTGATGAACAAGAGCAAAAAGCCGCTCGTCTGCCTGACCGGCCCGAGCGGCAGCGGCAAGACCACCACCGCCATGCGCCTGAAGGCGTATCTGGAAAACCTCGGCGTGAAGGTGTGCCTGCTGAGCATGGATAATTTCTTCCTGCCGCTCGCCGACCGTCCGCCGGAGCTGACGGACTGGGAATCCCCCCTGTGCGTGAACCGCGACCTGCTCATCGACTGCATCCACCGCCTGTCCGACGGCGAGGAGGTCGAGCTGCCCATCTATGATTTCAAGAGCGGCACCACCGGCAGCTGGTTCAGGATGCAGGGCGACCGCGACGCCGTTATCATCGCCGAGGGCATCCACATGCTCAACCCGCTGATCTTCGACCGCGTGCGCGTCATGGCGACCGGCGTTTACGTTGCGCCCCGCACGCGCATCATCACCACGCACGACAAGATCGTCCGTCCCGAGCAGCTGCGCGTGGCGCGCCGCATGATCCGCGACTATCAGGGCCGCGGGCACTCCCTGCGCCAGACGGTCGAGCGCGCCGAGAGCGTGGACCGCGGCGAGCGGAACTATATCATGCCCAATAAGCCCAACGCGGGCATCCACATCGACACCTTCCACGACTACGAGCCGTGCATCCTCGCGCGCTATCTCAAGGAGATCCCCGAGTTCTACACCCAGCTTGACGACGCCTTCATCGACGAGCACGGGCTGACCGACCTCTTCGAGGTCGTCAACTCCGTTCCGCCGCTCAAAACCGATTACGTCCCGCGCGACTCCATCGTGCGCGAGTTCGTCGGCGGCAGCATTTTCCAATACTGAGCCGAGAAAGACCGCGAATGCGGTCTTTCTTTTTTGTGCGCCTTAACCATGAAAGATTTGCCAAAAATTCACACTTTTCAGCAAATATGACTTGCCCTTTTGAAAAAACCTTGCTATAATACGCTCGAAGTCATGTCCATGATATGATTTCAAAAAATTGTAAGGAAGGTTTGCACTATGAAGAAGTTCTTTGCTCTTCTTCTCTCCCTGGCTATGGTCCTCGCGCTCGTAGCCTGCGGTCAGAAGGACCCCACCCCCGACACGCCCGATACGCCCGACGATCCCCAGACTAAGGTCGAGTACAAGGTCGCCATGATCACCGACTACGGTGACATCACCGACCAGTCCTTCAACCAGACCACCTATGAGGCCTGCAAGGCGTTTGCCGAGGACAACAGCATCGAGTTCAGCTACTTCAAGCCCGCCGGCGATAACACCGCCGACCGTGTCGCCATGATCGAAAAGGCCGTTGACGAAGGCTTCAACGTCATCGTCATGCCCGGCTATGCCTTCGGCGGCGCCATCGTTGAGGCCGCTCCCGAGTTCCCCGATGTGAAGTTCATCGCGCTCGACGTCGCCGCCGGCGATCTGCTCGAGACCGCCGTTGCCAAGGCCGGCGAAACTTACGACTACACCCCCGAGAATTGGGACCTCAACAAGTACGTTGACATGAGCAATGTCTACTGCGCGGTCTATCAGGAAGAGCTGTGCGGCTACATGGCCGGTTACGCGGCTGTGAAGCTCGGCTATAAGAACCTCGGCTTCCTCGGCGGCATGTCCGTTCCCGCGGTCGTCCGTTACGGCTACGGCTTCGTGCAGGGCGTTGACGCCGCTGCCGCCGATCTGGGCCTCACCGATGTCAAGGTCAACTACATCTACGGCGGCCAGTTCTTCGGCGACGCCGACATCACCGCTGTGATGGATACCTGGTATCAGGGCGGCACCGAGGTCGTCTTCGCCTGCGGCGGCGGCATCTACACCTCCGCGGTTGACGCTGCCAAGAAGGTGGGCGCCAAGGTCATCGGCGTTGACGTCGATCAGGCGGGTGTCATCGCCAAGTATGCCGGCGTGGACGGCATGACCGTCACCTCCGCCATGAAGGGCCTCTATCCCGCGACCTACGACACCCTCACCGACGTTATCGTCAACGGCAACTGGGACAAGTATGTCGGCAAGATCGCAACGCTCGGCCTCGTTTCCGGCACCGATCCCGAGGCGAACTACGTCCAGATCCCCATGGGCGACGGCACCCAGTGGTCCGACAGCTTCACGCAGGACGACTATAAGGCCATGGTGAAGGATATGTTCGACGGCAAGATCACCGTCAGCAACAACACCAGCAGCGATGTTAGTGCTGCCGACTTCGCCACCGTCATCACGGTCGACGATCAGGGCTCCATCAAGGGCTAAGCGCTTTATCGCAAGTACATACGGAGAGACGGGCAGCCGCCCGTCTCTCTTTTTTTGCCGAAAAACGAAAAAATCATACGATTTTGCCAAATTGACTTTGCTTTATGGAAGCGGGTATAGTATACTGTAAGATATTCATGGTTTCCGTCCCCGCACATCCCCAACGCGGCGGGCCATCAAAACGGAAGGAGGGCGAAACATCTTGGGATCACCGTATGCCATTGAGATGCTCAACATCACCAAACGATTCCCCGGTATTATCGCCAACGACAACATTACGCTTCAGCTCAAAAAGGGCGAGATCCATGCCCTGCTGGGCGAAAATGGCGCGGGCAAGTCCACGCTCATGAGCGTGCTCTTCGGTCTGTACCAGCCCGAGGAGGGCGTCATCAAAAAGGATGGACAGGTCGTGTCCATCAAGGACCCGAACGATGCCAACGCGCTTGGCATCGGCATGGTCCACCAGCACTTCAAGCTGGTGGAATGCTTCACCGTGCTCGACAACATCATCATGGGCGTGGAGCCCACGAAGCACGGCTTTCTGCAAAAGGCCGAGGCCCGCGAAAAGGTCCTCGCCCTGAGCGAGAAGTACGGCCTGCACGTTGACCCCGACGCGCTCATTGAGGACATCACCGTCGGTATGCAGCAGCGCACCGAGATCCTCAAGATGCTCTACCGCGAAAACGAGATTCTGATCTTCGATGAGCCGACCGCCGTCCTCACCCCGCAGGAGATCGACGAGCTCATGCAGATCATGCGCAACCTCGCCGCCGAGGGCAAGAGCATCCTCTTCATCTCCCACAAGCTCGCCGAGATCATGGCGGTCGCGGACCGCTGCTCGGTGCTGCGCAAGGGCAAGTACATCGGCACGGTCGAAACGGCCAACACCACGATGGAGGAGCTGTCGGCGATGATGGTCGGCCGCAGCGTCAGCTTCCATGTGGACAAAAAGCCCACCGAGCCGGGCGAGGTCGTCCTCGAGGTCGAGGGCATGACCATGGCCTCCAAGCTCCACAAGAACAATGCCGTCAAGAACGTTTCGCTCAAGGTCCGCCGCGGCGAGATCGTCTGCCTTGCCGGCATCGACGGCAACGGCCAGACGGAGTTCGTCTACGGTCTGACCGGCCTGGAGCCGCTCGTTTCCGGCTCCGTCAAGCTCTGCGGTAAGGACATCACCCATGCGTCCATCCGCCAGCGCAGCGTGATGGGCATGAGCCACATCCCTGAGGACCGTCACAAGCACGGCCTTGTGCTCGACTATTCGCTCGAGGACAACATGGTGCTCCAGCGCTACTTTGAGCCGGAGTTCACCGACAAGGCGGGCTTCCTGCGCCGCAGGAACATCCGCACCTACGCCGAAAAGCTCATCGATCAGTACGATGTCCGTTCCGGTCAGGGCCCGATCACCATTGCCCGCAGCATGTCCGGCGGCAACCAGCAGAAGGCCATCGTCGCCCGCGAGATCGACAAGGATCCCGAGCTGCTCGTCGCCGTGCAGCCGACCCGCGGTCTGGACGTCGGCGCCATCGAATACATCCACCGCCAGCTCGTCGCGCAGCGCGACGAGGGCAAGGCGGTCCTGCTCGTGAGTCTGGAGCTGGACGAGGTCATGGACGTGCCCGACCGCATCCTCGTGATGTACGAGGGCGAGATCGTCGGCGAGCTCGACCCGAAAAAGACCACGCAGGAGGAGCTGGGCCTCTACATGGCAGGCGCGAAGAGAGATGAGGTGAAGGCATGAAAAAGAATATTTTCAAAAGCGGCGGCTTCCAGTCGCTGCTGGCCTCCCTCCTGTGCATCGTGCTGGGACTGTTCCTCGGCTACCTTGTGCTGCTGCTCATCAATCCCGCGGGTGCGGGCGAGGCCATTCTTACGGTCATCAAGAACTTTATGACCTACAACCGCCCCGCCTCACAGCTGAAATATTTCGGCAATACGCTCGTCAAGACCGCGCCGCTGCTGATGTGCGCGCTGGCGATCCTGTTTGCCTACAAGGTGGGCCTCTTTAACATCGGTGCAGCCGGACAGTACTGCGCCGGCGTGGCGCTGAGCCTGTACGCGGCGCTCGGCCTCGGCTGGAGCTGGCTTCCGTGTATGCTGCTCGCCATTTGCGGCGGCGCGATCCTCGGCAGCATTTCCGGCCTGCTCAAGTCCTACTGCAACGTCAACGAGGTCATTTCCGGCATCATGCTCAACTGGATCGTGCTGTATCTGACCAATATGCTCCTCACCACGGTGAAGGAGGACGCCAGCCCCTACACCAAGGTGCTCGCACACATCAACGAATCCGCCGTGCTGCCCTCGCTGGGGCTCGGCGCGCTGTTCAACAACAACCAGTACGTCGGTCTCGCGATCCCGCTGTCCGTGCTGATGGCGATCCTCGTGTGGGTCGTGCTGGAAAAGACGAAGTTCGGCTATGAGCTCAAGGCCACCGGCTACAACAAGAATGCCGCCAAATACTGCGGCATGGCGGAAAAGCGCAACGTCATTCTCAGCCTTATGATCTCCGGCGCGCTCGCCGGCATGGGCGCGGCGATGCTCTATCTCACCGGCTATGAGCAGTGGCAGTGCTCCACCTCCTCCGTCCCCGCGATGGGCTTCAACGGCATCGCCGCGGCCTTCCTCGGCGGATTGAACCCCATCGGCACCGTGCTCGCCTCGTTCTTCATCCAGCACATCACGGCGGGCGGCGCGTATGTGGATAAGTCCATGTACTGCGCGCAGATCTCCGATCTGATCTCGGCGCTCATTATCTATCTCTGCGGCTTCGTGCTGTTCATGAAGCACGCGATGAATTCCTACGCGGCCAAGCGTGAGGAGAAGGCGGCATTGAAGGCCAGGGCAGCCGAAGCGCAGGCCCGGGCCGAGGCCGGGAAAGGAGGCGATCAGTAATGGTACTGCTGCTGCAATACACCCTGATCTTTGCTTCCGTGCTGATCCTGGTCGCCCTCGGCGGCTGCTTCGCGGAGCACTCCGGCGTCATCAACCTCGGCCTTGAGGGCATTATGATCATGGGCGCCCTCGGCGGCGCGCTGGCGATGCGCTACATTTCGCCCAATGTGCCCGCCATCGTGATGATCCTCGGCGTTCTGGCTATTTCGGCGTTGGTCGGCATGATCTATTCCTGTCTGCTGGCCGTGGCCTGCATCAACTTCAAGGCGGACCAGACGCTTGTCGGCACCGCGCTGAACCTGCTCGGCACCGCGGGCGCGACGGTCATCGTCAAGGCCATCAACACCGCGGCGAATCCCGACGACGTTTCCTCCATCGTGCAGTATGCCGGTGCGAAGAAGGCGTTCACCGTCAATCTCGGCTCGTTCGAGTTCAGCTGGTTCATGCTCGTGACCGCGCTGCTGCTCGCCGCGTCCTACGTCCTGCTCTATAAGACCCGCTTCGGCCTGCGCCTGATGGCGTGCGGCGAGCATCCGCAGGCGGCGGACAGCGTGGGCATCAACGTCTACAAGATGCGCTGGGCGGGCGTGCTGATCTCCGGCTTCCTCGGCGGCATCGGCGGCATCGTGTTCATCACCGCCGGCGTTTCCGAATGGCGCTTTGAGTACGGCGTGGCAGGCTTCGGCTTCCTGTCCCTCGCGGTCATGATCTTCGGACAGTGGAAGCCCCAGCGCATCGCGCTCGCGGCGCTCCTCTTCGGCCTGTTCCGCGCGCTCTCGAATGTCTACATGGGCTTTGGCTTCCTCACGGCGATGAACATTCCCAGTCCGGTGTACAACATGATGCCTTATATCATCTCTCTCATCGTGCTGGCGTTCACCTCCAAGCGTTCCCGCGCTCCCAAGGCGGAGGGCATCCCCTACGACAAGGGCCAGCGCTGAGAATCCATCAACACAGCAAAAAAGCAGCGGCTGCGATGCAGCCGCTGCTTTTTATCCGTCGCTTCCGTTTACCATGCATGCTTGGTACGGGATTGCGCCTCGGTCATGCCGAAGAAGCTCATGTCCACGCGCGTTCCCTGATCGCCCCAGGTCGTGTCGATGTGATAGGTCTTGCCGTCGAGCTCCGCGACGGTCCAGATGTGGTCGGCGTTCATAAGCGCGGTACACTCGATGCCCTCGAGCCGCAGCAGAAGGTCGTATGCTCCCGTGTAGCCGTCGCAGACGGCTACGCCGTCCACCAGTGCGCTATAGGCCAGATGGCTCAGAGAACTGCTGGAGACGATCCCCTCGTCGTAGACACAGTTGTTGCAAAGCCAGACGTAGTAGGCCCGCGCCAGCTCATACTGCGTCATGTCGCCCGTCAGATAGCCGCTCTCCCACAGCGCGTCGTGGACGAGAATTGCGCGGGCGAGCGTCTCCTCACGGTATTTTTTGAGCTGCGCGCCGTCACAGGCTGTCGAGGAGAAGGTCAGCAGCACCTTGCCGGAGGAATAGCTGCGGCAGGAGGTGGAGTTGTACATCTGCTCGCAATGGCGCTTGACGCCGACCGTAAAGGCGCGGGTGAGCTTTGCGACCCCCTCGTTGGTCAGCGCACGGTCGTATTGCAGAGTGATGCTGTCGGCGCCGTCGTGGAGCATCTTTCGGATCAGCGCGTCGATGGCGTTGGCGTCGTCGGCTGCCGGCGCGGCGGAGACCTCGGCAGGCGCCGCGATCAGGTCGCCCCAGGTCGTACCGGCGGCGGAGCGATAGGAAAGACTTTGCCACGAGAGCGTCAGGCGCGCGGACGGCTCGACCATGCGCACGACCAGCGCCGCGAGCTCGCTGCGCTTGAGCGTATCATTCGGATGGAAGGAGCCGTCTTCGTCCACGCCGCCCACGATGCCCCATTTGTAGAGCCGGAGAATATCGCTCTGATAGGGCGTGTAATCGTCCACATCGGTGATGCGGCGGTGCGAGGCATAGCCGACGGTCACGGCCTCGGCGTTGCGCTCGTCGTAGCACTCCGCGCTGAGCGCGGAGGCCAGCACGCCTGCCATCTGCGCGCGTGTCGCGGCCTCCGGATAGTGGCCGTCAAGCTCGTCGCCGAGGCATTTCTCAGCCTTGAGATAGCGCACATAGGGCTGGTACCAAGCCTCGCCGGCTGCTGCCGCGGGGATCGCCGCACCGCGCTCAAGCGCGTGCAGCCGCGCGGCAAAGGTCACCAGCTCGGCAATGGTGACGCTCCCCTCCGGCGCGTAAGCGCTGCTGCTCACGCCCTCGGTCAGACCGTATTCGTACAGCGCAGCGACGGCGTCGTGATACCACGCCGAGGCGTCCACATCCGTGAAGCGCCCGTCGTAGCTTCGCGTGCGCGCAAAGGGGGAGAGCGTGTCCGCCTTCTCCGCCGAAGGAGCGGGCGCGGGGACGTCCGCTGTCACGTTCTCCGCCTGCGCGGCGGTGGAGAGCAGCAGGGTAAAGATGCAGAGGAAAAGCAAAAGCCGTTTTTTCATGGTGCTTACTCCTTATCTCGTCAGGGGACGAGGATATCCATATCCTCCAGCGTGAGCGCCTCATTGTAGGGATTGAGGGCTTCGTTGACCAGGTCGCAGGTCGCCTGCGCGTCGAGCACATAGACCGACTGCTTGTTGTAATAGCCGGAGCCGTCGCCGGGGAGGGTGGCAAAGTGGATGTTTTCGGTGCCGATGTTCAGCGCCTCGTTGCCGAGCCAGACGAGGTTGCCGGTCGTGAGGTCGGTCTTGACGTAGGTGTAGAAAATATCCACCAGCGCGGGGATGTTCTTGACGTTGCCGATCTGCAGCAGCTGCTTGGCGACCGCCTTGAGGAAGGCCTGCTGGGTGCCGATGCGGCCGATGTCCTCCGTGCCGTAGCCGGTGCCGTCGTTGTTGTGGCGGAAGCGGACGACCTCCATCGCCTCTTGCCCGTTGAGATGGCGCGGGCCTTTGGTGAAGTGAATGTGCAGGTCCTGATAGGGGTCGTCGTAATCCATGTTGATGGGAATGTCAAAATCCACGCCGTCGATCTGATCGACCAGCGCGATGAAGCCCTTGAGATTGACTGTGACATAAAAATCCACCGGCACGCCGAGCAGGTTTTCGATCTGCTCCATCAGCAGCTCCGTGCCGCCCTTGGCGTAGGCGAAGTTGAGCTTGTTGTTGCGGTATTCATTGTGCAGCAGCGTATCGCGCGGGAGACTCACAAGGTCGATGCGCTTGTTCGGCACGTCGAAGCGGACGAGGATGTTCGTGTCGCTGCCGCCGTTGTCGTCGTCAAGCCCGGAGACGAGAATGTTGTAGCAGTATTTGCGGCGTGTACGGCCCAGAGCGTCGGGCTCGTCCGTGCCGGTCCGGTCGACGTCCGTGCTTGCCGTGCCATCCGGCGTTACAACGGGCTTGTCCGTGTCAAGCTCGGGCGCGCGAAAGACATATTTGACCGTCGCAAACACGGCGGTCGATAAAAAGAGCAGGGATAACAGTGTGACCACAAGGCGCTCGGGGCGGCGCTTCGCGGGATTTTTTTTCTGCATGGCGGGATACGGTCCTTTCCGTTATTGTCGAAAACAGGGGAATATTGCCATTATACTCATTATGTCAACAAACTACAAGAGGGAAAAAGAGCTTGCGCGGCCGGCGGAAGAGAAAAACCTGCCGGCCGTGCGGTGTTTGATCGGTTTCTGCTTTTATTTGACGAAATTCAGAGGAAAAAGTTTCAAGCTCCCTTATATTTTTTTCTCGTGGCGATGCCGCCGCGAATGTGCCGCTGGGCTTTGTTGATCTCAAGGATCTCCTTGACCTGAAGGTAGAGGCTGTGGTTGATCTGCGGAAGCCGGTCCTGAATGTCCTTGTGGACGGTCGATTTACTGACACCGAACTTCTTGGCTGCGGCGCGCACCGTGGTGCGGTTTTCTATGATGTAAACTGCCAGATCGCAGGCCCGCTCTTCAATATTACCCTTCATGAATGAAACACTCCCTATTCGAGTTGCTTCAATCTATGCACCGCGGGGAGCGAATATGTGCAAAGACGCGCACGGCGCTTGAAAAGCGGCGCACGGTCTGCTACAATGGGCAAAAATAATCGCGGGAGGGCGTGTATGGGCGAAAAAAAGAGGACGCTGCGCGGCTTTTTGTGCGCGGCGCTCGGCGGCGTGTGCTGGGGCGCGTCCGGCACGGTGGGACAGTATCTCTTCACCTGCCAGGGCGTGGACAGCGGATGGCTGACCGTGGTGCGGATGTTTCTGGCCGGCGTGGTGCTGCTCGGCGGCGCGCTCGTAAGGCACCGCCCGCAGCTTCGGGCCATCTGGTCAGACCGGCGCGACGCGCTGCGGCTCGTGCTCTTCTCCGTCGGCGGACTGATGACCTGCCAATATACCTACCTCGCCGCCATCCGCTACTCCAACAGCGCGACCGCCACGGTGCTGCAGTATATGGGACAGGCGCTCATTTTGCTTTGGGTGTGCCTGCGTGCGCGCCGCCTGCCGACGCGGCGCGAGGGCGTCGCGCTCGTGCTCGCGCTCCTCGGCGCTTTTTTGCTTGCGACCCACGGCAGCTTGACCGCGCTCGCGCTCTCGCCGCAGGCGCTCTTCTGGGGCCTGTGCGCGGCGGTGGCGCTGATGCTCTATACGCTCCTGCCGGGCGATCTGCTTCGGCGCTATCCCGTGAGTGTCTGCACGGGCTGCGGGATGTTCATCGGCGGCGTGGTGCTGCTCGTGCTCACGCAGGCGTGGCGGATTCCGGTCGCGCTCAACGCCGCGGTGGCGCTCGGCACGCTGGAGATCTCCGTTGTCGGCACGGCGCTTGCATTCACGCTTTATCTGCAGGGCGTGAGCGACGTCGGCGGCGTGCGCGCAAGCCTGCTCGCCTGCACCGAGCCGGTCAGCGCGACGCTGTGCGCGGCGCTCTGGCTGCACACGAGCTTCGCGTGGCAGGATCTTCTCGGCTTTGCTGCCATTCTGGTGATGGCGGTGCTCATCGCGCTGCCCGAGCGCGCGTCGGAAAAATCGACGGAGAAGGCGGAGAATTGAAAAAAGAGGGAGCCGAAAACCGCGAAGCTGCGTTTCCGGCTCTCATTTTCTCGCTATGTGCAGGGCTCAAAGCAGCAGCATCAGCACCGGTGTCACCACGAAGCAGGCGAGGGTGGAGATCGCCGCGCCCTGCGCGGCCAGCTGCTCGTCCGCGCCGTATTCCGCCGCGGCGACGACCGTCTGCGTCACGACCGGCATGGCCAACTCCACGACATATACGCTGCGCACCAGACCGCCGATGCCGAGCAGCGCGCAGAGGGCAGCGCCCAGCGCCGGTGAGATGACAAAGCGGAAGACCATCATCACGCCGAGCGTGGGTGTCAGGCGCAGGCTGCGCAGCCCAATCTCGTGGATGATGCAGCCCGTCAGCAGCAGCGCCAGCGGTGTGACGGTGTTGTTGATGTATTTCGCGTAGCTCATCACAAGGCTCGGGAGATGGATGTCCAGTCCGACCAGCAGGAGACTGAGAAAGACGGAAATGACCGTCGGCGCGCGCAGGAATTTCCACACCATCTGCATGGAGAAGCCGCCGGCTTCGCCCGACCAGCGTACCAGCGGGATGCCGATGAGCTGCGTGAAGCAGCTGCTGACAAGATAGAAGAGCATGACATACGGCGTCGCCACGTCGCCGAACAGCTCCAGGCACATGGCGAGACCGATGAAAATGGTGTTGCCCATGGCAGCCATCATCACAAAAACGCCGAGCTGGCGGTGCGGCAGCCTCATCAGGCGGCCCGCCAGCAGGCTCATCACAACGCAGCTCGGGATGACGAGCAGCGGGATGAGCAGCAGACGCGGCGCGGCGAGCACGTCCGCGCGCGTGAGATTGTTCTGCATCCCGTAGATCAGCATGACGGGAATGCCGACGGTCATCAGATAGCGGCTGATGAAGGTCTTGACCTGCACGGTCATCCAGCCCTTGACCGCACAGAAGTAGCCGGTCGCCGTCAGCAGCAGGATAATGGTGACGGATGCAACGGCGTGAAGAAAGGTTTCCATCGCTCTGTACCTCAAAAAATTTTATTTACGCAGACAGTATAGCAGTTCGCCGCCAAAAAACAAGGCTTCGACGGAAAAGAAGTTGAAAACCGAGGACAAATGGGCTATGATAAAGAAAATCTCAACGCACGAGGAGGAACGGCGATGAAGGCGGCATTGGTCATTATGGCGGCGGGCATGGGCTCGCGCTACGGCGGCAGCAAGCAGGTGGACGGCATCGGTCCCGACGGCGAAATTTTGATGGAATACTCCATCTACGATGCGATCCGCGCGGGCTTTACCAAGGTGGTGTTCATCATCAAGCCCGAAATGCGTGAGCTGGTGGAGACGCTCTGCGGCAGGCGTGTCGCCGGCATGACGGCGGCGGACGGATCGCCGGTCGAGGTCTGCTATGCCTATCAGGACTTTTCCAGCGTGCCGGCATTCTATTCCATTCCGACGGAGCGCACCAAGCCCTTCGGCACGGGGCACGCCGTGCTCTGTGCGCGGAGCTGCGTCGGCGAGCCGTTTATCGTCATCAACGCCGACGATTACTATGGTGTGGATGCCTTCCGCGTAATCTATGAAGAGCTTGGGAGGCTCGAGGCTGAGGGCGAGGCGACCATGGTCGGCTACCGCCTGGATAAGACCGTCAGCGAACACGGCAGCGTGACGCGCGGCGTGTGCCATGTGACGGACGGAACACTCGACCGGGTTGTGGAGACCTTCAAGCTCACGGTATTTCCCGACGGCACCATCCGCGACGTGGACAAAAACCCGGAGGGCGACGTCTACGCGCCCGATACGCCGGTGTCTATGAATTTCTGGGGCTTTACGCCGTGGATCTTCACAAAGCTGGAGGAATACTTTAACGCGTTCCTCCGCGCGCTCCCCACGGGCGAGCTCAAGAAGGAATGCCTGCTGCCGAGCATGGTCGGCGAGCTGATCGAAAAGGGCCAGCTGCGCGTCAGCGTGCTGCACTCCGACGCGAAATGGTTCGGCATGACCTATCACGAGGATAAGGACGCGGTCGCCGCGGCGCTCAAGGCGCTGCATGACGCGGGCGTGTACCCGCCGACGCTGCACGGATAAAGCATAAAAGGGATCACCTGCGGGCAAGATAGCCCGGAGGTGATCTTTTTTATGAGCAAGGAAAAGAAGGAGCGCAGGCACTATCCCTTTCCCGACGCGCCGTTTGCCGACCCGGTGTTCGGTCAGCCGGAGAGCTGCGCCGACCTGGTGAACAAGTACGGCACCTACAACATCCAGCCGACGGCGGACACGGAGAATGTCTTTCCGCTCATCTCCCACGCCCTGCCCGAGCAGTGGAAGGACATGGCGATCGGAAAGGACGAGCTGGAGCAGGAATAAAGGAAGCGCGCGGCCGTACCGCGCGCTTCCTTTATTCTTCGGGGACCTGCTTCATGGAGAGAGAAATACGGTGCTTCTTTTCGTCCACGTCGAGCACCACGACCTTCACCACGTCGCCGACAGCGACGGCCTCGCTCGGATGCTTGATAAACTTATTGCACACCTGCGAAATGTGGACCAGACCGTCCTGATGCACGCCGATATCCACGAACACGCCGAAGTCGATGACGTTGCGCACCGTGCCGGTGAGCACCATGCCGGGCTTTAAGTCCTTGATGTCCAGCACATCCGTGCGCAGGATGGGTGCGGGCAGTTCGTCGCGCGGGTCGCGCCCCGGCTTTGAAAGCTCTTTTGCAATATCGCGCAGCGTCGGCACACCAACGCCGAGCGCCTCGGCGGCCTTTTCCGCGCCGTAGGCATTGAGCCTTGCGGGCAGGTCGCGCGCGTCCTTCGGCGTTGCGCCCAGCAGCTCAAGCAGCCCCTTGGCGGCGTCGTAGCTTTCGGGGTGGACTCCGGTGTTGTCGAGCACGTTTTTGCTCTCCGGCACGCGCAGGAAGCCCGCGCATTGCTCGAAGGCCTTGGGACCGAGCTTGGCGACCTTCAGAAGCTGACGGCGCGTGGTGAACACGCCGTTCTCCTCGCGGAAGGCGACGATGTTCTTGGCGATGGTCCCGTTGAGACCTGCCACGCGCGTGAGCAGCGAGGGGGAGGCGGTGTTGAGGTCCACGCCGACGGCATTGACGCAGTCCTCGACCACGGCGTTCAGGCTCGCGTCCAGCTCCTTTTGCGGCATATCGTGCTGATACTGCCCCACGCCGATGGCCTTGGGGTCGATCTTCACCAGCTCCGCCAGCGGGTCCTGCAATCTTCTGGCGATGGACACAGCGGAGCGGAGGTTGACGTCGAACTGCGGAAATTCCTCCGCGGCGAGCTTGCTTGCGGAGTAGACCGACGCGCCCGCCTCGCTCACGATCATGTAGCTGAGCCCTCCGCCGACCCTGTGAATGAGCTCGACGGTCATCTGCTCGGTCTCGCGGCTCGCCGTGCCGTTGCCGATGGCAATGTGCTCCACGCCGTGCTTTTTGACGAGCTGCGCGAGCTTCGTGATGGCTTCGTTCTTCTGCCGTTCGCCGTAGGTGGGGTAGACCACCGTGGTGTCGAGCACCTTGCCGGTCGCGTCAATGACCGCGACCTTGCAGCCGTGGGCATAGCCGGGGTCGAGGCCCATCGTCACATGGCCCTTGACCGGCGGCTGCATCAAAAGCGGCTTGAGGTTGAGGGCAAACATTTTGATCGCGCCCTCGCTGGCCTTGTCCGTCAGCGCCGCGCGCATCTCGCGCTCAAGCGAGGGGTAGATCAGGCGGTCGTAAGCGTCCTCGGCGGCGGCCTTAACGAACTCCATCGCGGCGGAGCCGGGCTTTACCACCGCGCGGCGCAGCAGCGGCAGCGCCAGCTCGCGGTCAAGCAGGACGGTCGCGCTGAGCATTTTCTCCTTCTCGCCGCGGTTGATGGCGAGGATCTGGTGCCCCTGGAGACGGCTGAGCGGCTGCTCGAAATCGTAGTACAGGCGGTAGACGCTGTCCTCCTCCGTCGCGGCGAGGGAGCGGAGCGTGCCGCGCTTTTCCAGCAGCTCGCGCAGCGACCGGCGGATAGCGGCGTCGTCGCTGATCCACTCGGCCACAATGTCGTTTGCGCCCTGTAGGGCGTCCGCAACGGTCTCCACGCCCTTTTCCGCGCTGAGATAGTCCGCGGCGGCTTCCTCCGGTCGGGGGCAGTCGCGCTCCTGCGCGAAGAGCAGCGCCGCGAGCGGCTCAAGCCCCTTTTCCTTGGCGACGGTCGCGCGGGTACGGCGCTTGGGCTTGTAGGGACGGTAAAGGTCCTCGACCTCGGCGAGCGTCTGCGCCGCGTCGATGGCGGCGGCAAGCTCGTCGGTCAGCTTCTCCTGCTCGGCGATGCTCGCCTTGACGCTCTCCTTGCGTTCGGTGAGATTGCGCAGATAGGCAAGACGCTCCTCGAGCGTGCGCAGGGCGGTGTCGTCCATCGAGCCGTGCAGCTCCTTGCGGTAGCGGGCGATGAACGGGATGGTGTTGCCCTCGTCGAGCAGTCTGACGACATTTTCAATGTGCTCGGCGGGACGGTTCAGCTCGCGTGCGAGCTGTTCGATGATGGTCATGGATATTGGCTCCTTGTCGATTCGGTTTTGGGGTGACGAAAAGAGGGATATGCTCCCCCTTTTCGCAGCGTTACTTATGGTACAGCTTTTTGACCTCGTACCTCGGCTCGCAGGTCACATGGATGCCGAGCCGCTTGTAGAGCTTGATGTCCTCCTCCGAGATGATGACGGAGAAGTGCGCGTCGCAGCCGCGCAGACTGCCAAGCTGCTCCTGCGCGAGCTGGGCGATGGGGTTCGTCAGCGCCGAGATGCACAGCGCGATAAGCACCTCGTCCGAGTGCAGGCGCGGGTTGTGGTGCCCGAGGCTTTCGATCTTGAGCTTTGAGATCGGCTCAATGACCTGCGCGGAAATGAGGTCGAGCTTGTCGCTCACGCCGCCCTGCGCCTTGAGCGCGTTGAGCAGCAGGGAGGCGGAGGCTCCCAGCAGCGAGCTCGTCTTGCCGGTGACCACGCGGCCGTCGGGCAGGACCATCGCGCCGGCGGGCTTACCGGTCTCCTCGGCCTTTTGCAGCGAGGCGGCGACGGCGGGGCAGATATCCGGCGTGACACCGGCCTGCTGCATCACAAGCTCCAGCTTGCGCAGCTGACATTCGTCGGCCTCGCCGCGCACGAAGGAGACCTGCGCGGTGTAGTAGCGGCGCAGGATCTCCAGACGGGACGCCTCGCGGCAGACCTCGTCGTCGATGATGCAGTTGCCCGCCATGTTCACGCCCATGTCGGTGGGAGACTGATAGGGGCACTTGCCCTGGATCTTCTCAAACATCGCGCGCAGCACGGGGAAGATCTCCACGTCGCGGTTGTAGTTGACGGTCGTTTTGCCATAAGCCTCGAGGTGGAACGGGTCGATCATGTTCACATCGTTGAGGTCGGCGGTCGCCGCCTCGTAGGCGAGGTTGACGGGGTGCTTGAGCGGCAGGTTCCAGATGGGGAAGGTCTCAAACTTGGCGTAGCCCGCGGCGACGCCGTGCTTGTGCTCGTGATAGAGCTGACTCAGACAGGTCGCCATTTTGCCGCTGCCCGGGCCGGGCGCGGTCACGACGACAAGGGAGTGGGTGGTCTCGATGTAGTCGTTTTTGCCGAAGCCCTCGTCGCTGACGATATGCGCCACATCGGAGGGATAGCCGGCAATGGGATAGTGGCAGTAGTGCTTCACGCCCAGCGTGTCGAGCCGCTTCAGGAAAGCGTCGGCGGCGCTCTGACCGGCGTACTGCGTCACCACGATGCTGCCGACGTACAGTCCGAGCGCGCGGAAGGCATCCATCAGGCGCAGGCAGTCGTCGTCGTAGCTGATGCCGAGGTCGCCGCGCAGCTTGTTCTTTTCAATGTCGTTCGCGCAGACCGCGATCACGATCTCCACATCATCGCGCAGCTGCTGGAGCATACGGATCTTGCTGTCAGGCTGAAAGCCGGGCAGCACGCGCGAGGCGTGGTAGTCGTCGAAGAGCTTGCCGCCGAACTCCAGATACAGCTTGCCGCCGAACAGCGAGATGCGCTCGCGGATGTGTTCGGACTGCATGGATAGATATTTGTCGTTGTCAAAACCGAGCTTCCCCATCGAAAGTATACCTCTTTACACAAAATTCAACTTATTATACCCGAGCCCGCACGGCTTGGCAAGGAAAGCGCAAAAAGAAAAATAGCAGAAAATGCGGCGCAAATTTCTGCTATTTTCCCATCTTTACAATTCACCCTTGCCGTCGTATGCTATGAATAGTCTCCCCTGCGGAAGAAGGAACAGCGCCGGAGATAAAAAATTGTCTGCTCCGCGAAAAAAGTGTTGACAAATGAACGGCAGTGCGGTAATATAGTCACGTTCGGTTCGCGCGGTTAGCTCAGCTGGTAGAGCACATGCTTGACGTGCATGGGGTCACAGGTTCGAGTCCTGTACCGCGCACCATGGAAAAACCTTGAAGCTTCAATGGCTTCAAGGTTTTTTTGTTGCCCTGAAACCCTGTTTAGCCTTATTTTTAGCCTTATTGTCCCTCAAGCATCCGAAACGCTCTTGATAAACTGCTCCATACGCTCTGCACTGTCCTGCTTCATCTGCTTCGTAACGTGTCCATAAACGTCTAATGTAAACGCTGCGGTGGCGTGACCGAGATTTTCCTGCACGGTCTTAATGTCGTCGCCGCTCTTGATAGAGGCAACGGCGAAGGTGTGACGCAGATCGTGGAAGCGCGTGGCCGGTGCGCCGATGTTTCGGACGATACGCTTGAAGCAGTCGTACACAGTTCGATAAGACAGATAGCCGCCGGTTTGGTTGGTGAATATGAGGCCGTGCTCTTCCCATGCATCGCCGGCCTCCATTCTCATACTGTTTTGCTCCAGCTTTTGAAGTCGGAACAACTGAATCACCGAGGGGGCCAGCGTCAGACAGCGGCTCTTGTTATTCTTTGGCGGAGAGAAGTAATACTCTCCGCCCTTTTTCTGCTCCCTGCGAAGCTGTCGTTTTACCGTGAGAGTACCTGCCTGAAAGTCAATGTGTTCCCAACCGAGACCGAGCACTTCACCCTCGCGCAGGCCAGTGAACAGAGCAATCTTATAGAGGTATTCGTGCGGATGCCCCTGCACCTCGCGCAGAAACACAGCGACCTGATCTTCCTCCAAGGGGTGCATCTCTTTTCTGATGATGCGTGGGAGAATGCACGCTTCGGTCGGGTTTGTACGAAGATAGCCAATCAGAACAGCTTGCTTCAACGCCTTGTGCAGCACGCCGTGAATGTTCTTGATGGACTTTGCGGAGAGAGGAGCAGCATCAGGTTTTGACGGCTTGGCAAGCTCGTTGTAGAAATGCTGCACCGTGTGAGCATTCAGTGCGTCGAGACGGATGTGACCGAGATGCGGGTCGATATATAACTCAATGGTGCGCCTGTAAAGGTATGCGGTAGAAGCCTTGACCCCGACAAGGTAATCCTGTGCCCATATGGACATCCATTCGGATATGCTGAGCTTACAGGGAGCAACATAGGTCTTTGCATCAATTTCGGCTGTGATCTGCCGAAGCTTCTGCGCGACCTCCTTCTGCGTTTTCCCCGTGATGCTGCGCTGGATCTGCTTGCCGGTACAAGCGTCGTACCCCTCGGTATAGCGCCCCTGCCAGTAAGTGTATTCTTTTCCGTTGCGAGTGGTTGTAATCTTTCGGATAGAACCGGCGCCGTTAGCGCCTTTTTTATTTTCATTCTTGCGCGACATATATCCTCCTTTCCGCCGCGCAGGACATACCTAAATAATATGATACGCCCTGCGCAGCAGAAATGCAAAGCTTTATTTGAGAGACTTAGGTCTCTATTTCTCGGTATCCTCCAAGAACTCGATCAGCGCGTTTTTGGGGATGCGCACCTGCCGACCGACGCGGATGCTGCGGAGCCTGCCGCTGCGCACCAGCTCATAGGCTGTGTTGCGCCCGATGCCGAGGATCGGCATCAGCTCCTCCACACGCAGCGTCACGGGGAGGTCGTCAAGGGAACAGTACTTATTCTCCATCGCGGCCCCGCTTTCTGACCGACGCAAGGTAAATGTTCGTTACGTCGGCACGCTCGTGGCCCAACAGACGGGAGACCGCATAGTGAGCGTCAATGGCGCTCATGCCGTCCTCCGTCAGCCTTGTGTACTTCTCCGCGGCATAGGTGTGCCGAAGTCCGTGGAAGGTCAGACAGCGGTCGGAGCCCTCGTCGCAGATCTCATTTCGGTAGCGGTAGATGAACAGCTCTAAAGCGTTGATGGCGCGGTCGGTAGGCATACCGTCTGGCACCAGCAGCTTGTGACCACGCTCGGTCTGTGCCAACAGCTTACGGAGCATCATTGGGATACGCTCGTCCTCGATGGGGACGGTGCGCACCTTGCCGCCCTTGCCCTTCACGGTGAGGGCGTTTTCGCGCAGCGCCTGCTCCGCCGCTGCGGTGTCCATACGGAAGCACTCGTGGATACGAAATCCTGCATAGCGCCCAAGGTAGAGGGCAAGAATGAAGTCATCACGGTTTTCCGCCATTGCCTTGCCGAGCAGACGGTTGAACTCCGGCCCACTCCATGTCCGGTCGAGCTGCCCAAACCGGCGGCGCTCCAACTCGACGCCTAACTCGCTGTTCGTTGGCAGCGTATACTTTGGGTGGGACATCTTATCGTGGAAGAAACGAATGGCAGCAAGGTCGGTTTTCACGGTACTGGCAGACTTGCCATTGTCCTGTAAGTACAGCACATAGCTCACCAGATGCTTGCCACTGATGTTCTCCAGCTTTTGCAGATGGTACTCTGCAGCGAGGTAGGCGCAGAACCGTTTGCACGCCTCGTAGTAGCGCGCCTTGGTACGAAAGCTGCCTTGTCGATTGTGCCGTGCCAGCTTGTCCAACTGGGCGACAAGGGAGAGGAATATCCCTTTGCTTTGAATAGTAGCCATATATGTAGATCTCCTTAGAAGTCGTTATCGTGTTCAGATGGGCGCACTTCACCCGTTGGCAAAGGTGTCCGTTTCCGCTTCCTTTCCGCGGAACGGAGGCCCTTGAACGGTGAAAAAGCCTTGCGGCGTCTACCGTTTTGCGGTGCGGCCCGAAACCTGTCTCTTTTTACTTTTGCCTCGGTCAGTACGATACCGCGTGGGGCGTGCGCCCTGCCATCTGTGATGGCGGCGGTGAACACCAGGCCGCTGAACTCGGCTGCAGCTGCTGACAAATCGGAAGCAGTTGCCGGTGTTCTTTGATCCGCACCGGCTGCGGATCGGGGATATGCTGTTCCTGCGCCGCCGGTTCGGGCACGCTGCCCAGACGCAGGGGTGAGACCTTTGCCGCGGTCTCGTGAGGCGCTTTCTCCTGTATCCTCAAACCGCCCCGATCTGAGAGGAATCCATGCTGTTTTCTGCCTATCCTTCCATCCTTCCTGCCGCCTCGTGGCCTCCGGCCGGCAAAGCCGGTGGCTGCTCCGACGAGCGAGGCTCCATACAAAAACGCAAAAAGAGACGCGGCAGACTGGATGGCTGCTTCGTCTCTTTATTTCTTCGGCAGGGCGCGAAGAAACGCCCTGTCACTTTATTCATTCTTCGCCTGTTAATTTGAGTGTTCTTCTAAATATTCTACGTTCTTTTCGGAACGATAGGGCGCACTACACCCTATGTTTTCGCCGTTCCTCCCTAACTTACTCCGCCCTAACTTACTTCGCCCAAAGGAAGCGTCGCGGCAAGCAGATATTTCCTGCCCAGTGCACCGCGAGACTCCTAATACAAGGCTATTGTAGCAAAGCCTCCAAGGGCTGTATAGTTGGAGTTTTTCCATAGTCTGCAGATAAAAGAAAAGAGTCCAAAAGGACTGCTGGTGCTATCAAACCGCACGACTGCAATTCGCCTATTTTGTGCATTATATGGAACTTTATGACATCTCTTGACAACTACTTTTGCAAATGGTAATTTATATATGATATTTTATCAAATATCATATACTGCGTCTGCAAGATCTGCGTGCGAGATTATGCTGTACACTCATATGTGATTTTGGTAGAGTATATAAAATAAGGAGGTTTTATCATGTACGCAATACTGATAGTAGCATTGAGCGTTGCCTTGCTGTCGTTTTTGATTATGAAGCTGCGATTCAATGCTTTCTTCTCTCTGGTTATTACGGCTATTTTTGTTGGAGTCCTCTCAGGCCTCTCTCTTGCGGAAGCGATTTCCCTTACAACAACGAAGTTGGGCGCTTCAATTTCCGGCATTGCAGTAGTCATTGGCCTTGCGGTTGTCTCAGGTCAAATTATGGATGAATCTGGTGCGGCAGAAAAAATCGCAAGATCCATCCTTAGACTTACAGGGCAAGAAAAGGCTCCGTTTGCCATGATTGGCACAGGCTATTTGCTTTCCATACCTCTTTTCTCCGATACTTCATATTATTTACTAATTCCCATTGCCAGAGCGCTGGCTTCGTCTAGTGGGATGAGCTTTGTGGCTATGATTGTAGCTATGGGGTGTGGTGCACTTTCCACACACTGCTTTGTTCCGCCTACGCCGGGCCCGCTCGCTATGGCAGAGACGCTCGGTGTTGATTTGGGCTTGACCATGCTCGTAGGTATGATCGTCGCGGCGTTTACATCGATTGCCGGAGGATGGTTCTACGGTCGGTGGATTTCCAAGCGAGTGGATATTCCGAAAGAGCGCTATCTTGAAGGCGAAATAGATACTGGTGCAAAGCGAGAACTTCCGCCGCTGGGGATTTCCCTTCTTCCCATAGTTGTCCCAGTAGTTCTTGTCGCCGGCAATACGATTACCAACGCATTCCTGCCAGGCACCGGTATTGCAAATGTTATGGGCGTTATTGGTTTGCCCATTGTTGCGCTTGCAACCTCTGTGCTGATTTCCTTTATTATACTTGGAATTACGAGAGGCAAAAGCCTTAAGGATATGTCCGATTTGGCGGAAAGAGCACTAAAAATTGGTGCTATTTGTATTTTAATTACTGGTGCTGGTGGCGCATTTGGTGGCGTTTTGGTAGAGTCCGGCGTCGGTGCCGCAATTACGGCGCTTTTCCACAGCACCGGCATTTCTCCATTGATTTTTGCATGGCTCGTGGCTGCCATTTTTAAAACCAGCCAGGGCTCCAGTGCAACTGCGATGATTACGGTTTCTGCTATGTTTGCTCCACTTCTTCCGACCTTGGGACTGACTTGCAATCCGGTATATCTCGTAACAGCAATTGCGTCCGGCTCCATGGTCTTTTCGTGGATGAATGACTCCGGATTCTGGGTAATTGCAAAGCTTTGCAATATGACGGAAAAGGAGTGCCTCAAAACCATTTCCTGCTCAAGCGCTGTGATGAGCGTTGTTGGCCTTATTGTAACGCTTGTACTTTCTACAATTATGCCACTTGCCTAACAAAATGACCGCATACCGGGCTTGGGACTGCCCGGTATGCGGTGTCATACAAAACGATCGAATGTGAGGCATATTATGGATAAAACACAACAAGTCAAAAGAATGACATATGTAATGACGCGGCTTGTCGATTATATGTCTAAAAAGCTTCCCGACGATGTCGAGAACAAACTGAGAGAATTAGCGGCGCAGGAGACGAATACGCTTGCAAAGCTGCTATATGAAACATATTTCAAAAATCAAGATGAGGCACTGCGGTTGAATCGACCGAGCTGTCAGGACACGGGCCTTCTGCAATTTTTTGTTCGGTGTGGGAGTGAATTCCCGCTTATTTTAAACCTCGAAGGAGTTCTTCGTGAAGCGGTAAAACAGGCCACCATTGAGGCACCTCTGCGTCACAATGCGGTTGAAACTTTCGACGAATATAACACCGGTCTTAACATCGGGAAGGATGCCCCTTCCGTATTTTGGGAGATTGTTTCCGGTGACAGATGTGAGATTGACGCATATATGGCAGGCGGCGGATGCACGCTTCCTGGCCATGCTATGGTGCTCATGCCGGGAGACGGATATGAAGGCGTTGTGAAATATGTGTTGGACGTATTAACAGAATATGGGATCAATGCCTGCCCGCCGCTTCTTGTCGGTGTCGGTGTTGCGACTTCAGTGGAAACGGCTGCGCTTCTTTCAAAAAAGGCGCTTATGCGACCGCTGGGTCAGCATAATCCGAACGAACGTGCAGCTGGACTTGAGAGATTACTTGAAGAAGGCATTAACCGTATAGGCTTTGGGCCGCAGGGGATGACTGGAAACGCTTCTGTTCTAGGGGTGCATGTAGAAAACTCTGCCCGTCATCCATCTGCGATTGGCGTAGGAGTCAGCACGGGATGCTGGTCACATAGGCGGGCTCATATTATTTTTGAGAAAGATTTGAGCTATACTGTTACTTCACATAAGGGGGCGAAGTTTGAATGAGAACACATGTGTTGACTACTCCCGTAAGTGAAAAAGACATCGATGGAATTGAAATCGGGGACATTGTATACCTTAATGGCTATATCACAACCTGCAGGGACGTTGCACACCGACGCGTAGTTGAGGAAAATATGGAATTGCCTGTGGATGTTTGCAGTGGGGCAATACTTCATGCTGGGCCTATCGTGCGCCAGAAAGCGGGCGGCAGCGGATATGAAATGATTTCTGTTGGACCTACTACCAGTATGCGCATGGAGAAGTTCGAAAAAGAATTTGTACAACGGACTGGTGTACGTATTATTGTCGGAAAGGGCGGCATGAAGCAAAATACTGAAGAGGCGTGCCGTAAATACGGGGCACTGCATTGTGTCTTCCCAGCTGGCTGTGCTGTTATTGCAGCGACAGAGGTCGAAGAGATTGCGCAGGTTAACTGGACGGAGCTTGGTATGCCTGAGTCCCTGTGGACCTGCAAAGTAAAGAATTTCGGCCCTCTTATTGTTTCCATCGACGCCAACGGAAACAACTTTTTCGAGAAAAACAAGATTGAATTCAACCGCAAAAAGAATTTGGAGCTGGAAAAAATGTACGGTCAGCTTCATTTTATCAAGTAAGGGAGTTATAGCTATGAGAGTAATGGAAATTGAGATATCGGGCTCTCCCTATGAGCGTGGGCTTCAGTACGGAAAGAGCTGCAAAGGACTGATAGACGTCTGCATTTCTAATTATCAGCAGTATATATACCACGATACTGGTATGGACTGGAATGTGGCGTGCAGATTAGCGACGGTATATAAGAAACAGATTGAGGATTTCAACCCCAAGTACATCATGGAAATGCAGGGAATTGCTGATGGCGCCGGTCGTCGGTTTGAAGAGATACTTGCCATTAACTGCCGCAGTGAGCTGCGGGCGATGTCCGGTTATGTTCCTGCGGAGTGTACCACGGTCGCAATTCTCCCGTCAGCAAGTGCGGATGGGCATACATATACTGGGCAAAACTGGGACAACCAGACCTTGCAGCGCGAGTGTATGGTCGTGTTAAAGATTCACCAGGAGAATGAGCCGACGGTCATGCTGTTTACCGAGGCTGGTTTTATCGGCGGGAAAGGTATCAACTCGACCGGTGTGTCACTGCTTCTGAATGCTCTTTTTGTAGGCTATGAAAAGGATGCTGTGCCGCTCCATATCAAGATGCGAGCAGCACTGGATGGAACGAATATTTCCCAAGCATACTCTAATGCTGCAAATGGCCCAACCGGAACTGGAGGCAATCTGATGCTCGGCTGTGACGGAGCGGCAATCAGCGAAGAACTTACGCTACATGAGGTTGATGGGATCCTTCCGATAAATGGAATTATTACCCATACAAACCATATTTTGAGCCCAAGGCTTCAGCATATTCCGGATTATTTTCGTACAAATGGAAGCTCCTTCCTGCGTCTGTGCAGAGCGGATGAGCTTCTGAAGGGCAAAAAGAATATTGATCAGTCGTATATACGCAGCGTCTTTTCAGATCACGCTGGTTACCCGCTTGGGCTATGTACGCATCCGATTGCAGACCAGCCGGACTGGATGCAGTACAGCACAAACTATACTGTTATTTTTGATAATACAGAAAAGAAAGCGTATTTCTGTGCAGGGAACCCTTGCGAAGGAGAATTTAAAGAACTCGGCTTTTGAATAAATAAGGAGCATTTGATCACAAGCGTTTCCAGCGAGTGGTCAAATGCTCTTTCTTACGCTGGAGGGAATAGAGGCCTTTCGGTAAAGACTTGACATAAAACACTTTAACAAATATAATAATATAAAAGCTTTGTACAAATTAAATGATAGGGTATTATATAAATTGGATAGTTTAGGTAGAATCTCTGTTTTACCTGCTCGCGAGCAGGTGGCGGCAATATTGCGGCAAGCAATATTGCTCCGAAAATTTAAGGAGGGCCAGGATCTTACGCTTAAGGACGCTGCGGAGCTTGTCGGCTCTAGCATTACGCCAGTGAGAGAGGCTTTTCAGATTCTTGAAAATGAGGGACTTATTGAATTGCGGCCCAATAAAGGTGCAGTTGTTCTTGGCGTGTCCAAAAACAGCATTCACGATCATTATGAGGCGAGAATGGTGCTGGAATCATATACAGCTCGGCTTGCCAGCTGTCCTGATTGTGATGTATCTGCCCTTACGGAGTCGTATAAGCTGTCGGAAATGGCAATTGCTCGTGAGGATATAAATCTTTACCGCGACTGCAATATGACTTTCCATATGTGTATTTGGGAGGCTGCCGGAAACAAACGGATTGAAAAAATCCTTTCGTCACTCTGGAATGGGTTTTCTCTCGGATACATGATAAGCGAGGACGAGTATATTACACGCTCGTGGAATGAGCACAAGATGATTTACGAAGCAATTATCAATCATGATAACGCACAGGCGGAAAAATATATGGCAGAGCATATACAGCGTAGTATGAACGATATTCTTACACGATATGATAAAGAAACTTTTTGATTTAGATAATGGTTTAGGTCAGTTTACAAGGAACTACACGCAGACCACGAAACGGGGGCTGCTGACAACAAATAAAGGCTGAATATCAAGCACCGGGGAAGTGCGAGATATTCAGCCTGTTTTGTTGTCCGGGGTTTCCAAAGGGGCTTTCCCTTTGGCACACGACTTTGCTTGCAAAGTGTAGTGTGTTATACGCTCTGTCGGCGTTGCTGCGAAAATGCCGTTGCCGCCGGGGAGGGCAAGGGCATTTGAAACGGCAGGAAAACAGGGCTGTGATTGCGTGGCGTGGAGCCGCAAGCGCAAGGCTGGTTTCCTCAGCAGACAGGGCGTATATGAAAACTCCCGTCCTTCTTCCCATGCCGGACTTCGGGACAAAATGTTTCGAACTTGTGGACATACTCCCGCAAAAATTGAAATGGGCGGGAAGCCATTTTAGGGCTTTCCCGCCTTGATTGCCCATCAGCAAAGACGGGCGGGACTGTCAACGGCGGCACATAAAATGTGCCGTTCATCTTGACCGTTGACTGGCTCGGCTGGCTTTGCTATTTTCCAGATAAAATGGTATTCATAGCGCAAATACGCCAAAAATCATTTACTTGTTCAAACTCAATTTTCAAATCTTGCTGAAAATGAGCGAGTAATGTTTGATTGTCCCATTCATATTTCGTATTGTTCCACGAGAGAAATCCCTCCACAAAAATTTTGTGATCAACTTGAAATTGTTGAATACATTGCGTCGTTATAGATACGAATTTTTGAACATCGACGGAGGCAAACACACTATCAGGAACACCTGAAAATGCAACAAAAATTGCTCCACCAGAATGTGGACCTCTGTAATAACAATACTTATCAACTAAGCCGCAAGTTACGATAGACAGGTTATGCCCGTTGAATGTATCGTCCAATGTAAATTCTGCTGTCGTTAGTGGCTCTAAATTCCAGCGTTCCCCCACTACTTTTGCGTGTGTGGCTACCTGAATAATTTTCTCGGAAAATCCATTGATATTTTCCCACCCCCACAGCCATGTGTTACTTGATGTTGCCTCGCTTCCGATGAATTGAAGCGGATACTTTTGATTTCCAAAAAGTATTACGCCCTCTGAAAAATCAACATTCCAGTCCTGCCCCTTTACCACCTGCTCACTACAAGCAGTCTGTATTGCTATCATTTTACCTAAGCAAGCTGAAAACACTTGAAACCAATTTTCTGTATCAATATTGAGATGCTCAATCCAAATATTTTTTCTGTTATCCTGTTTTCTGTCTTTGCCCCAAAATCTCATCTGTATTTCCCCCGTAATATATTTCTTTTATTTCCTCCCCCGCTGCGGGTTTGGATTTTTCAGCAAGTCCGACTTCTGTGCAATCTTTTTCAGCCACTTCTTTTCTTCCTCGGACAACTTCTTCAAATTCAATTTAAGCCGCTTACAGATAAATGCCAAAGACGCTTGCTCCGGGTCGCTGCCCTCTTTGGCGGTTTCCTCGGCGGTCTGCAAAAAATCTTCCAGTGGGTTATCCTCCGGGACGCTGAAAAAATCGTCCTTATGTGTTTCCCGCAGGTCGAGGGCTATCTTGTTTATGTCCTGCTGTATCACATAGCGACAAAAGCTGTCATCGTCAATATGGGCGGCGATAAGCTGCCTTAACTGCGGGTCGGTCAGGCCGGGATTGTGCTGCTTCATAATCGTTGCGCTCATGGTATCTACTATGGCGTTTGCGGCCTGCACCTGCTTCACCGCCACGCCGTTCACATAGATTTCAAGGTCAGCCATGAGCCGGGGAAAATCCGGGTGTGTCGCCAGTTCACACAAGAGAGAATTGTCCATCAGCCCGCTTTTCAGCAGCTCAATCATATCATCACTCAAACACAGGTCTGCAAGATCGGCGTTTGGGTGATTTTTTGTTTTAGAGCGTCCCAGCAGGTAATCAACGGTCACTTCATAAACCTTTGCCAGCTGGATAAGGGCATGGTGGCTGATGTCTTTGAGATTGTCTCCCTCATAACTGCCTAAAGCAGATTTGGAAAGGTGAGTTTCCTCCGCAAGCTGTTCCAGCGTCAGCCCTCGTTCCACACGCAGGTCTTTCAATCGTTCTTGTATGGATAGTTCCATGCACTCCCTCCTTGTCTGCTTGATAATTTGGAAGTTATTCGCACAATTCCTTACGGATATTTTCGCAGTCTTTCGCCATTTCCAGCATATCTTCATCATCTACCATTTCATGAAGATCATATTCGAGCGGAGAAGCACAGAACTCTGCTAAAGCCCGATTCATTGCTTGATCCTCCTCTGGCGTAGTTATGATTTTTACAAACCTATCTCGTTTTTCCCCATCAAACAGATTTTTTATATTGAACCCACCACTTTTCTTACTCTCAAGAATAAGTGCTGCCAAATCAGTTGCCAAATCAATAGCATAATAAAATTCGTGACATTGGCCCTCCGAATCAATGTATTCTAAATTGGGTGAGATATGGAAATTCCAGTTTAGTTTGCTAAGGCCAGTATCATTGAATATCTCACTCAGAGGTATTTCAGTTTTGCCTTTGTCATAGAGGTAGTCCACCAAGGTCAGGCTATCGTCTGTGCCACCGATATAGTTATACCAATATTTTTTAATATACATTTTATCTCCTCCTTATCACTTCCGCTTTGTCGTTCTGTTTTTTTATTATATCACAATTCCGAGAGCGTGGAAATAGGGAGTTTTCCGGGCTGATTTCCTACCTTTCGGATATACGGCACAGGCGGTCGAAAAAGTGTAGACTTGTGGTAGTTCATCGATGAGCTGCACCTTGAAAAATGAATGACCGTCCGAAAAGGAATACCCCGGCAGGGGAAGCACCGCAAGGAGCCAACTTCTGGACACTTTGTCCAGAGGTCACTTCGGGACAACTTGTCCCGAAGCTGTGGGGAGCGTGCCAACGCCGGAACACGCCGCAGGAATGGGGCAGGAAGCCTTTTCGGGGAGAACGGCAACGGAAAGCAAAATGGAGGAAACACATGAGAGAGAACCCATATAAACGACTGCCGCCCATAGAGCGCAAGCAGGACGGTTCCCTTTACCACATGACACCGGCACAGAGGAAACAGGCAAACGCCCTGATCCGCCGGGAGTGCTGCAACTGCGAGGACGGGAACTGTATGCTCCTTGACGATGGGGATACCCACACCTGCCCCCAGACCATTTCTTTCTCGGTCTGCTGTAAGTGGTTCCGCTGG
>CECA01032537.1_pt1 | contig 60027 bp, 92 predicted proteins | sample 557351 | NCBI WGS metagenome assembly CECA01 (sample SAMEA3182051, study PRJEB8094) | gut metagenome | biome: human; feature: gut; material: Stool; isolation source: human stools | place: Canada | collected 2012-03-07 | reverse complement strand
AAGGTCTTTCCGATCGACTCTGCGGCTTTTTCCGCTTCTGTCTTTTCGTTGTCTTTATTTCCGCCAGCCGTGCCACCGCCCGGATTCGTACTGCCTTTTGCAATCTCCTGCTCCTTGGCTTGCGCTGCGGCGGTCTCTTTTTCAGAGATAATCTTTCCAAGAACGTCATAATCAAAACTGCCATCGTCTTTTACAATCTGCGCTGCCTGTTCTGCGGTAACATTAAATTTAGATGCGGCATTGGCTCTCTGCGTGGCTATTGCCTGCGCTTTTTCAAGTTCCGCGATTCTCGCATTGGCTTTTTCGAGGTTCTTATTTGCCTGCTCGACTTCCGTGAGCTTTCCCTGTTCGATATCATCGAGCTGCTTCTGCAACTCTTCAGCTTTGTCAGCCTTTGTCTTGTACTCGTCAACCTTTGCTTTGGCTCTCTGTACGGAACTTCCGTAATCTGCCATGATCTTGTCTGCGTTTTCCTCGCTTAATCCCATAGCAATCAGATCTTCTCTCTTCATTCATTACCTCCGATATGTCATACGAATTTTTATACGGTGCAACGACACCGAACGACATTGTTGATTTTTACGCTCACAACTTTGCGAATTTTTATAAAATAAAAACAGCCGCCGATTACTCGGTGACTGTCTTATCTTTGTTTGTCTGGCTCTGTGTGCCATCTGTATTCATTTTATTTATCAATTCCTGTGCTTTCTGTTCCTGTGCTTCTACATCATCAATCGTTTTCCACAGATTATCCAAGTATGGCTTTGACAACAAGAATGTCTTTTCTGCATCTCCCCAAAGTCCGACAGATTTAATTGCCACAAGCGGATGAATACCGGCTTGTAAAAGCTGATATAATGTCTGTGACTTGGTGTACATATTGTCTTGTGGGCTATGGTTAATCTGAACATCAAAGTCACGCAAACTCAATCCCAAATCGTGATCCTGTATGCGAATTACGTTCAGAACAACTTTCGCAAGTCTTTTTTCAGCCGACTTTACAATTGGGTCTTTCAGTTTTGCTCTCGACTTCGAGAAGTCCCATCCGTTTCTAAGCTCAACCGCCCCCTGTGTATCTCCACCGGAATTATTGTTGTTCTTATTTGGTATAGCAAGAATGGACTGTGCATTATCCCACAAATCATCCTTTGCAACTTGGCACTCTGTTTGATTCAACTCTTGTGTCATAATATCAACATCTGATTTATTCTGCTCATTATTGGATTTTACCGTCAGCGCATGGGAAATCTTCATTTTTTCAAAGGTTTCCGGGTCAATGTCGCAATTTACAAACTTTATCCAAAACTGAACAAACTGCTCAACGCCATCCATTCGGTTTGACTGCATCGTATTGATTGCATCCAATAGTCCGATCACAAGCTCAATATCAGAAATGCGCTCATGGTTGTTCGGAAACTCAACAATCGGGATTCCACCAAAACCATGCAGTTTCCAATCTCGAACCTCTCCGTTCACAATCTTGCATTCGTAAGAGTCCGTGTAGCAGAGTTTATACATCTGTCCATCGGCATCCTTAAGCTCTTGGATTGCTAAAAGTGGTTCTTCTGTGGATTGGCTGTAGATAACAAACGTATTCATTGGTGTCGGTGCAACAATTCTAAATGGCATATCTCCATTTTTTATAATCTGCACCGCCTTAAATGATGTTCCGGTTGCTGATTGCCACTCTCCTGCCTTAATGTCCTTTTCCTGCTTATTAGCATCGGTTAGATAATCGTTAAATTCATCAACTGCATTGTTTATCCGATCATCATCTTTCCTGCTGATAAGCTGAATTGGCTCACCGTAAGTCTGACCAACCTTGAATTGAACAATCTCATAGGCATGGTTTTCAGGCACCTTATTGGTTATATCCGCATTCTGTACCTTTGTTCGGTACAATACAGGTTGATCGCCCTTGTAGTAGTTCCACAAATAACGAATGATCGTCTTGTTGAAATAAAATGCACCAATGCAGTTTCCGATAACATTTACGATATTGTCTGCCGTAATCTGTTCTACGTTAGCATATGCAATTTTTCTTCCATATCTGCCTTTTACAAGGTCATGAAAATACTGTGTGTTCTTCATATAAATAAAACTCCACTACTGCAAGCGCGTTTTGGTATTGGCTTTGTTTCAATTTTGCCTGTTGCCGCGCGATAAATCACAATATGATTGCATTTTTTACATTTACACGGATGATCTATCGTAGATCTCCCATCATAATGTCCGGCAATTCTTCCACAATCCGGGCAATATATAGTTACTTTTTTCATAGCAACCTCTTTCTTACAAAAAAGGCACCGCCATTTCTGACAGTGCCTTTTACGGGTTATATGCTTTTGGGGGTTGTAGGAATTTGCTTTTCTACTCTTTTAGTATACCATGCAAATTTTAGGAAATGTTGTGAAAGAGTGTGAACTATTGTGCACTTTTATGCACTCTTTCCAGAGTAAAGCTGTCCATAACGTCTTTCAAACTCCTGCAATGCTCTTTTCCTAAGTTTCATAATGTTCCTGTAGGAATATTTCATCTCAACGGAAATCAAGTTCCAATCTTTCCCATTGACGTAATGTGATGAAAGCACGATATATACATCTGTATTATCCATACTGTCGATTTGCGATATGATAATTCGTCTTTTATTAACCAATTCATCTACAAGCGTCTGGATCTCATTCTGTAAATCAACAATTTTCGATACCGCGCTCCCCATTTTGTCGGGGTTGCCGGATGATTGTACATCTACCTCTTTTGGAGATATGGATATAGATGTTGCCATATCGGATAGCCTTTTGATTTCTTCCAGCTTATTTGCAATCGCATGGTCGATTCTACTTATCTGTGAAAGATATTTGTCTGTTGTCATATCCTAATACCTCCTAAATGGGTTTACTGCCGCTTCTACCTTTGCGGTATTGTTTGGGTTCTCTATAAACATTTCAAGCTGGGTTAAACCGTCTGCGGCATCGTCGTGTTCATTACCGCCAATACTTACAAACATAGAAAGTTCATCCATCGCCGCTTGATATTCGTCATTTCTGTAATATCTTGTTACTCCAAGATCTGAATCTTTCTTCATTTGTTCCTGCGTCGGTCGGTGCGTATCAAGAAATATGAATTTTCTCTTAACATCCCCGGAATATGCTATGATCTTCGATAACTTTTCAACCTTATTTGGTGCTTTTCTACTTGTGCATGAGCATTTATAGTCCTGTTCCTGCAACTTTTCATCTACATATTGGCAATACAGATCTCCTCCGGTATTTCCCTCAAATCTTGTCTGCCGAATCTCATTCCCGATAATTCGTCCAACAACAAGAGGGATTGTTACCTCTTTCGTGCCTTTGTTGAATACCCAATCGTAAATATAAACATCTCCGTTTTCATATTCTGCCCCTATCGGCATTGACAAGCTATCGCCGCCGCCCCAGGCGACATCCACAACTCCGATGCGCCGGAAATCTCCATCCGGTAGGATTCCATTAAATAATCTTAAATCTGTATAAAGCAATCCTTCGCGGACATATGGTTGCTGCATAAACTTAGCCATCCATTCGGCATTGTCAAGCTTATCTCTCATATCTCTGTAGTATTCCGTGGAAAATCCGTTGATTTCATATGCGAAATTGCTTTCGTCATTTTCATTAAGTGCCGGAATCTTACGGAACCGGTATTGCGGATCATGCTCATATTGCTTTCTCATGCGCTCTAATGGATCTAAAACATTCCAAAGAGTACCAACCATCAATTCTCTTGCACCGTCATTTTTACGGTCAACCATCTTGTTTAGGTACTCTTGGTATGTGTTTTCCATTCGAGTAGGGCTTAATGAATGCTCACGATCGCGAACCAAGTCATCGACATACAAATATCCGTCTTTTGAAACATCGACCGCTCCTGTCCATGTTCCATCAATACCACGGCACGTTACGGTTGCAAATCTGTCCGGATCTCCAAGCGTGATCGTAAATTCGTCCGCGCTCTTGTCTGTCGGAATTGATGCGTTTGCGTATTCCGGATGCCAATAAGCAAAAAGTTCCGCAAAGGTATATTCTTCCGTGGTAAAAAGATTCATCAGTTCCTTGTAAAATCCTTTTGCCAAAATACCAGAGTGACCACCCATAGCACTATGGCTGTTTGGTCTGCGCAAAGCCACCCACGCAAGAAAGAAAATACAGATAGTCGATTTACCGACACGCGATGGCATTGACAATCCGTAAAATTTAATCTTTCGGTTTTCCAAATCTTCAAGATCGTTGGCGACTATATTCAGCGTCTTGCGGCGCGGATAATAAAACCGTTTGCTCCAATTTCTTTTGCGCTCCATAAAGTAGATGAAGCTCTCGAAACGATAAAAGCTTTCTAACCGCAAGACTTCATAGAACTGATCCACAAGTTTGTATCCGCCTTTAATGTCGTGATTCTGCGCATATCGTTCAAGTTCCCATATGCTACCACCCGCATTTTTCTGCGTAAATTCGTTGATTAAAGCCTTTGTTCTTTCGGTTATAGTCAATCCGTAGTCAACATCTTTTTCCGTCCGAATTGCCACATTGCACGCTTTCAAAAGGGCATCTATTACCTGTTCATCAACGCCTTTTCTCTGTATGTAATTTTCATATCCATTTACTGCATTGATTAACTGCTTTGAAGCCAAATAAAAAGCACCTCCGCAAAAAGCAGAAGTGCCTTGACCTCTGCCTATAACTGTTTTAGGTTAGCGGCTACAATCAATCTGTAGCCGGTAATGCATGTTTACAAAATATTCATTTTATTGAACGTAGAAAAGATTTTCGGGGCTTGAATTGCAAGCCAATCAACCATTTCCTCATTCTTTGCCCATGCACCATTGTAGCAATTCGAAGAATCAGATAAACCACTTTCATTGAAGAATGCATGGATAATTTCATGCCTTAAAGTTCTTTTTCGGTATGATTCTTTCTCTTTCTCGTTCATATCTGGAAAGTACTTTTCTTCCGACATGTCGGCAATTACGATCAGCTTGCTATCTTCTCCGCAATATCCTGCAAGACTTTTTTCCTCCATGAAACTGTCCTCTGATACTTTGTGGGTTTCAATTCTGTATTCTGTTCCAAGAATATCTATTTTCATCGTATCATCACAAATAAGAGACTCGTTCTGTGATGTTTTTATTCCTAACTTGGCTTCGTCTAATTCTTTTCGAAGTCTTTTTATTCCTTTTTCCATTTCTTTAATTGCGCCTTGGTACTCCATGTATTCGCTCCTTAAAGTAAAGTAATGTAATGACTAACTGTTTGTTAGCCGGTAATATGCGTAGTCAGTAGTAAAAGCTATTCTTAGCACACCAATATTGTGCGCACCTCTTAGTGTTTCGGAAATTATTTAAAGACTATTTTCTTGGTCTGATTATCTCTCTAATTCATCAATTCTGTTTTCAAGTACATTTATGTACTCTCTTATCTTCTTATCATCCGAAGGAAACTTCGGTTTCCTATGCTCTATTATCCATCATATAATTTCACTGTTCCATCTGAATTATAGATAGGCGTGATTCCAAATTGATAACCACTCCATTTTACAAAATACATTACTTTTGTATTTTTATCATAGAGAACTTCGGTATTATAGTAATCGTCTTTATAAATTGTCACTAAATCTATATATTTATTTGCAAAGTAACTACTTTCAGGTTCAATATTACCTTTTGTACATCCGGTCATTCCCAAGCACAATGTCAATCCTAATGCAATTGCTATAATTTTCTTCTTCATAAAATCTCCTTTCAATTCATGCATAACACTTTTTCGCAAACATCAATACATTCTTTTCTCTTCTCATCATTGGCACACTTGCCATCTGCGTTGTATCGGCAAGAAGTCAGATTACATTTTTTATTTACATAAGCATTATTCACATTATCAATCCATTCACGAAACGGAATATTGTTGATTGTGGCATTGTCTAATACCGTGTCAGCTATCTCCTGTACCATTTTTCTGTATTGAAATTCCATCAATTATCGCTCCTTAAGGCAATACTTCAAACAATGTTGGTATTTTCTTCATTTCCAATGCACCTTGAACCCTTTCTTTTTATACTCCCCTACGGCTTTTTTAAGGCTCATATCGTCCTCATGCTTTTCATTCAGCATAATCACCACATTATCTTTTTCGATGCCGTATATGTTGCAATTTGCAAGTTCCTTAGCCGTTCCAAGGATAGCTTTTGCCTGCTTGCGGCTCATTTCATAGGTTTGGGTTCCCATATTAACTGTCATTTCTCATAAACTCCTCAAAATCTTCCATACACTTAGGGCACAAGTCGTATACAGTATTAAAAGTGCTGTTCTGTGTAATCAAATTTCCGCACAGTTTTCCTTTTTCAATTTCAGCACCACACCTATCGCAAGCGCGCCATTCTTTTTGATGTTTCATATAAAAACCCTCACTTATCACATTTGATTCCCGGAATGAATGTTCTTTTACCTATACAAGCGTCTTCAAAAGTCGTAGTTTCTATTGAACATCCGCAACTAGCCGGGTCTAATGGACAATTTTCATGATTAATACATGTGCATAGAATTTCTTTTTCCCGCTTCATCATTCCACCAACTTTCTGCCGCAGATAGGGCAAAAATTAATTTTTACGGCTCCTGCAACCTCTTTTCCATCGCTATTGTCGAAAATCATGTTATTTTCAGCTCCAAAAAGAACTAAATTTCCTTTACCATCAATGATTTTCTTTTTATTCCGACAAAAATCACACATTCTTCCGCCCCTCCCCTTTATTAAATACCACGTTTTCAAATATTGCCGTTTCCACCTTCTCCGGCTGACTTTCTGGAACGTTCCTTGCCGGAATCTGTGTAAATAGGTATTTGCAATAAGGGCACCTATCAACTTCGGAGTCAAGTATTAGCATTCCACAGCACAAGCAACTTGTCATAATTCACACCTCAATCAAAGTAAATTTGCGTATTGTTTTTGGAATCTCACGATGCAAAATACCATTTGCATCATAATATGGCTCGATTAATAGCTGATTGCGTTCTACATTTCCTAGATATACTCTACTTGTTTTTCCACCAATCGTAATTTCTCCGAACATTTCCCCTATTTCAGCCTTGAATCCGCTTACATCATATGGAGTTTTGCAATAAGGACACACCTTTTTATCGATTTCAATCGGTGCGCCGCAATTCACGCAGTTTTTCATATTTTGTACCCAAATCATAGCAAAAATCGGAATCCTCGTGAGATTCCGTGTCTTTTGTTTGATATAAATATTACACAATGTTTTTTATCATCGAATAGCGGCACAGGGAATCGAACCCTGTCAGCCAAAACCATGCCAACCGTTTTCAAATCTGCAATTTCTAATCACGGAAGGGTTTTCTGTTGCCAATTATACCGCTACCATCCATAAGTCTCCCATCGACCTGAACTATTGCAGTAGTGCCAGACTAAGTGGAGATAAGGAATTGATGTGGCGTGGATTTGCACCACGCAGGAGTGTACAATCTGGTCATCTATGTTGTCGGTTTCAACCAATTCTCTACGACAATTCCGTTTACCTATTCCGTCACACATCAACACCCAAGGCATACCTAGGATTTTCGCTCGGGCAAGAGCGCAGATACAAGGACTCGAACCTTGACAACGATTTTACTCGTTGGAGAGATTAGCGATCTCCTGTGATACCATTACACCATATCTGCATAGCTGAGCAGTTTCCGTTTTTTACTTGCTCCACACTACCCCAAGTGCAAGTTTCTTTTAGTCAGCGGTTGGCGCCATCTTTTGAATGGCAACCGCTCAATCCAGTTCCCTGTGCTAAGTTTAACCGGTATATTGATTAGCACCTGTATTTCTGTAATAAACACACTAGGGGTGTACTGGCAACATCGCCCATGATCGGTACGAGATTCGAACTCGTGTTGCCACCGTGAAAGGGTGGTGTCTTACCGCTCGACTAACCGATCATAACCGCCACGAGACGGTTAGCAATATGTTTTACGTGCTATGCGTTACACGATCATGTGCCGTTGGATAGACGCATGATATAGACCAACCGGACGGTCTCGCACCGTCCTTAACAGAAAGCGTCCTAGTTGGTGAAAGGAGAACCCAATGCCTGAAACAACGTCAATGGGTTCATATATGCCTTATTATGAATAAGCATATGTTGACCGCCTACTTGCAAACGGTCAAGCTGGGCTACCGGGATTCGAACCCGGAATGCAGGAATCAAAATCCTGTGACTTACCGTTTGGCGATAGCCCAATGTTTTTTCGTCCGCGAACATGATTCAAGCGCCAACGCCCAACTGCCAAGAATCATTGCCCGCGGACTTAAGCTATACCGGATGCTCCGATTTCTCGCTCTGGTGCTCGGCGTCACTATCCAGATTGAGTAAATCTCCGGCGCTTTCCGGTTCCTTTGATTTTGTTATATGTATTCTTTCGACCACGCTCAAAATTGGTGGCAGAAAGTAAATACCAAATATCGAATCATAAATTACCATCTATTAACTCCACATCAAAAGTATGTTAGAACCAATTAATAGCGAAAGTGAAATAAATCCAATAACTTGTGCTTTGTCCTCTTTTCCCTCTATCGCAAAACTTAAAAATAATACGATCAGCAGAAAATCAAGCGTTGATATAATTGCTTTGATAATATCCATCTTTTACACCTCCGGCATATAATAGGCAACCTCTATGACGTTATTTTCAATCATCTCTTTAAGTACTTCTTGTGCGCGTTCATGCGACTCGTATTTTCCAATCTCAACGTCTCTTCCGTCAATGTGAAGATATATGTATTCTCCCCTTTGCGCAATAACGTGTGAATCGAAATCGAACACAAAATCTTTTTTCTGTGAAACTACTGTCATTGTCTCTTTCCTTCCCATTCATCGCATACATGGTTAAATTCTACAAAATCAGCAACATAATCGCTTTCGTCATTCACGCAAACGTAACCGTTTACCTTGTCGTATGAGCCATATTTACAGGTGCCACAACATTCTTTACACTCTGTCATTACACATCGCCCTCCGCCCTGTGATTTGCTTTTTCAGTATCAAAGCCTTCTAGGTAACGCGCCTTAAGCTTGTCTACATTCATTTGCATGATCTCATCAAGGCTCCAGCCGAAGGATTCGCAAATCATTGCAAGATACCAACAAATATCGCCTGCTTCTTTCTTTGCGTGGTCAATATCAAGCTGTTTCTCGTGGAAAATCCATTTTTTGATTATGTCGTTAAATTCTCCAACTTCACCGGATAGTCCAAGGCAAGCATTAAAGATTCCGCCAAAATCAAGATGCTGTTCGTCTTCTGCGATCAAATTTTGCTGTAGAATATATTTCATATCGCACGTTAAAATATTTTCAAGTATTCTGCCTGTTGCTTTGCGATCGTTTGTCCGCATGGCTAATGACTGATACTTATTCCCGGTCATATATCATTCTCCTGTCCGAAACACTCTTTTTATTTTTAAAAATTTTTTGGAAATGTAGTTGCGATTCGCAACGTGAAAGTGAATTGTTATAAATTTATTATAGCCTATTTACGGTGAAAGTCAATGGGTGTTGTAAGTGGCTTTTTATTTTTTGAGGTATTTAAGGGACTTAGTAGCTGCCCGGTGGTCCTTCTGTCAGACCCCTCCCCATGCATTCAGGACCATTGTTTGCTCTGCTTTTCTTGACTTGTTTGCTTTGTTAGAATTGTTTATCATTCTCAAACACTTAGCACAATTCCATATGCCCTATGTATAACTATTCGCTTAACTCCACTTTTCCGAATAGTTCACGAATAGTTAAAACGCTACAACCCTTGATATTACTGCATTTGTGAATTGTAGAATAATCACAAACAATTTAAACCGTATTATTTACCGCTGCATCTGTGAATTGTGTGTCGATTGCGTGCAATTCTTGGCTCTTTTTCTCGTCCAGTCTTGGCAACTCCTGCGCTGTGATTGCCTTGCGTTGGGTGGCATTATCTCCAATTCCAGGCTGATTCATGCCGAATTCATTGTTGCCCACGAACATAGTGCCCACAGGGCTATTGGAGTCGTATGCACGATCAAGGATACAATCCTTACGAGATCGTTGCAGTTTTTGCCAAATCTTAAAAGCCACCGAACTTGATTCCTCATCTTTCCATAGGTCAAATGTTGTAGTGGGTATATTACAAAAATAACTGAATGCTACTGTACTCACCAACTTACTGTAAACATTGGATATATATATATAATAATCACAAAGTTTATATAATACCTCTCTGTCATATCTGTTACAGTTAGTCGGTATAGTTGCATTACCAAGAGGACTTAAACTCTTGTCCTTTAATACTTTAGTATCTGGGAATAGATGCATACCAACATACTGCATAACAGCTTTCCACTGTCTTTGACCAGCTTTTAACAGATCGTCAATGTGAAATTCTATGCAAGCGTTGTCTATTAAATCTTGCACAGTTGATGTGTATATCTGTACCGTACCCAGATCAACTATAAGCCTTGTAATATCTACACTCTCTATATCCTGCATATATTTCACACCTCCAATCTGTTAATCTCTCTGCTTTTGGTATACACTATTTTTGGGCTTAAAGTCAAGCCTTAATTTTTTACGGTGTTATATATACTTACACCGCGCGCGTATGCGGATATACACTTACTATAAACCTATAGGCTTTAAATACAGTATATTATTATTAATTTAAAAGATTAAGAAAAAGAGAGAGAAAGAGAAACATAGTTCTGAAAAAGCGACGTCAGACGATTGTGTCGTGTTATGTCAGACGATTTTTACCAAAAACTGATACTATTCTATCATTTTGTGGCTTATCAAAGACTCAATACAACTAGCCTTGTTTATAAAAATTTAAGAAAAGTTTTATAGTTCGTTTACGATTTTTCGGAGATTTTGTAAGATATGCCCGGGTGCGTTGTTTATTTTTGGATATGGCAAAAAGAAAAAGACAGCCGGAAAAGCTGCCCTTTGTTTGTGAATTATCTTTTATCTGTTATATATATGCCCTAAATACTCTTTTGGGTACCTTCTAACTCTATTCATGTGTATCTGTATGATAGTTTCTGCCGCTTCCCTTAATTCTGGATAAAACGATACAACCTCCATGATATACTCTGGCGCGTGTCCGGTATCGCGCTTATAGAAAACTCTATAATCATCAACATTATAATCATCCCCAATATCCAACAATATCTTGTGGTACAGTTCCTTTCTGCTGATCCCATAGGCACTACAAATCTGCTTAAATAGAGGTTCATGGTCTTTCATCCAAGTGTTAGCCAACGATGGATAATGACCTTCATGCGGTTGCGGTACATCACTTCGATTTATCACTTCGTTTTGCAACTTTCCACAATTGAAATATGAGCTTACAAGTCTTCTTTGCACTTTCCAAGACAAATCATCATGGAATGACTTTACAAGCATTAAATATCCTGTTTCTGTAAATAAAAAGACTTTCAAATTCGGGTTCCCTTTTAACGGTTCGGAATTAGGGACGAAATTCGTCCCGAACTCTTTTCTTGTTAATTCAAAGTAATCTTCGTTCAAAATAAAATGTTTTCTATTTTGTTTAAAACTACGCTTTGCCGTTCCGTTAGGTCTTTGATGTACTCTGTCTATATCATTAAAAGTTACAACCCTTTGAGAATCCCAAACTTTGATTGCTGGAATTTCCAATTTTTCTAATTCCTCCATTGCTTTCTCCTTTCTCTTTAGTTTTTGAACAAATCATTTCCGTTTTACCAACAAATTACTTATTTTCTAAGCTGTTTAAATCTTTTACAACCAATTCAGAAACATAAGCATTACAACTTTTTCCGGTCAATACTTTTATCCTGTTTTTTGTCCCCTTTGGTAAATTAACTGCTATTCTGTCAAACTTGTTATTGTAATTCTGAATAGCTTTCTTTGTATACTCTGGAGTTTTTGCCATTGTCTCACCTCTTTTAATATTCAATTTATATAAACATATTATCAATTATCGTTAAATATGTCAATATTCAAGTTATATAATCAGCTATGCGTATAATCATATATTCAACTTATATAATATTCACAATAGCCACACAAATTCAACTTATATATTTTGGTTATATTGTCGGTTGAATATTCAACTTATATATGTTACTGTATATTCATCAAGAAAAACACAAAACAGAAATGGAGAGAAACAATTATGGAAGAATTATTAAAAATTGCTTATGAAAACTTTTTAGACACAAACGATGTAAACAATTCAAAGAGTGTGAGAATTATCAATTCTGCTTGCTACAAGATGTATGATTCGGTTGACAGTCTTAAGGATGTGTTGAGCGAAAAACTGTATAACGACATTAGCGATAAGATAAGGGATGGTGTTTGCGACATTCAAGAAGCGGCTTTTATTGCAGGATTCGCGTGTTGCGCAAAGTTCCTTACAAATGGCAAAACAGACTTGTTACCAAACGAATAGAATTGAAAGGAGAATATTAAAATGGATGAATTTATCAAAATTGTATGTTCAAGTCAGCTTGACAATGAAACCGGAAATGCCTTTGTTGAATACTTCTCGCCCTTAACAGAGAAGCTAAAAGGGCTATTAAGTGAAAATTTATATTCAGAGTTCGAGGAACTGCTTTTTAGTTGCTGTGCAAAGAATAATGATTTTTACATGACGGAAGGTGCGAAACTCGCTATAGAGATAATGAAAGGTTCTTACATTCCGAAAGTCTGACACAATTCCGGCGGCGATTCAAACCGCCGGATTTATTTTTGCCCTAGCGCAACGATGTTTTCTTTCGTAAAAATCAAAGACCGCGCCGAATAATCGCTTTTGCTCAACTCTTCTATCAGCTTTTCCCTGGTCATTTCCGGGTTCGTCCGGTGCACGTACTGTAAGAGTTCTGAAATTTTATCCATTATGCAACCTCCATAAGTTCAATCAATAGTCTGTCTGCTATTTCAAACACTTTTCTTCCGTATGTAGCCAAGAAGTCTGCTACAATTTCCTCGGTGCCAATATCCATGTATACATTATACGAAAGGCAGAACGCATGACATAATTCGTGGCATAGTACGCGATCAAGGAATTTTCCGCGTAGATCATCCGCAAGATATATCGTTTGCGTGTCTCTGTCGGTCATGCCTACTGTCCTGCTTCCATCACTTCTCTGTAGCATATCGCTATAACGCGATACTTTGACCAAATTCCATATTTCATTGTTTATCGTGAACAATTTACCACCTCACAAACAAAGAGGGCAAAATGCCCTCTCTATTACATTTTCGTGACAAGCGTAGTCAACTTTGTCTTGGTCAACTGCTTCTCTTCTGGGGACATGCCGGAAAACAGCTCGGTCACATCTTCAGAAAGAGATTTCATGTACTTTTCGAGTTCTTTCATCTTTGCGTCCTTATCTTCCGGTGAATTTCCGTTATGCATTTCCTTTGTCTCCATGTAACTTCTCCGGCTCAAACCGGCTCTGCCCTCTCTTGCATCGTGAGTACCGGTACTCATGCCATTATTTCCGCTCATAGGCTCTGAATAATACATCTTTCCCATACTCATTCTGTCAAGGTCTCTCATTCGGTCGTATTCCGGCATATTTTCCCATTCGTGGTAATCTTCCGGCATCTGATGATAATATGGAGGTTCTACATATCCTCTGCGTGTTCCACGTCCTTTTGGTGCGAATCTGCCATTTGAGTACCGGTACTCATTGTAGTATCTTCTTCCCGGATAATCCCCAAATTCTTCCATCATGCGCATGATTTCTTCATCTTCAGACTTTTTCATGGCTTCAACAATGTTATAGTCCTTGTCAAAGCATACGATGTTCTTTGCAATCTCTGTCCAATCCTTGAGATCATCAAGGTTTTGTCCCTCAAAATTCTCAATTCCAATACCGTCAACGTGGGCTTTCACGCAATCCATAATCTGTTTCGCAAATTTATGCATAATATCAAGCCTCCCTTACTGCAATCAAATTACTGTTCTGAACCTCGATAGCCTGTGTGGACGTATTCTGCACGGCTACGGTACTGCAACAACCGCAAGGCACATCAATGTATGTTTGCGCCGATACATTAAAGAAATTCTCAACTGCGGCTGGCGTTACGATCATCTTTGTTGACTGCAAAGGCTCTCCATCAACCGCGATCGCAAGTGAAATCTCTCCAACTGTACCGCCTGTAGGGATCTGAATGTTGCCGGAATACGATACCAAAAATCTAGCCTTGCACTGATTGGTGATGCCTCTTAACTTGATAATCCCACTTCCCTGTCTGTGTACGATACATTTTGTTCCGTTTACTGCTGTTTCTGTGAATGCAACATCTTCTCCAGCAGCAACGGTTTGTAATGCAATTCCTGTTACTTCCATTATTTTTACCTCTCTTTCATAAAAAATAAGGGCAAACATTATAGTCTGCCCTTTGGTTATAAGTAATACTGCATAGCAGACATGATTGAGTTAAACTCAATTAAGATACTCAATTATTTAGTTTTAGCAGCCACAACCGGTGTTGCATCCACATCCATATGCATAAGCATTTGGGTTAGGTACGACATATGCCGGAATAGCAGGCGGATTTACAGCATTGATAATCTGCTGCGTCTGAGCTGCCATCTGAGTTGTAAGTAATGCACTCTGACGATCCTGTGAAGCTGCTCTGCGAAGGTCGCTATTCTCTGCCTGTAAGCTAGAGATTTTCTCATTGCAGAGATAATCAAGAATAGCGCGTGTTCCTGCATTCTGACTGTCGATAATATCTCTCGTGTTGCTGTTCATGGTGTTCTGCAACGCGCAAGTGTTAGTTGCCATGTTGTAGTTTACGCCTTGGATAGCTTCTCTTGTTTCACAGCAACAGTTTGCAAGCTGTGACTGTAATGCGTTTGTATTCTGCATATTAGCGACTGTATCAGCATTGATGGCCTGCTGAATGCCGAATCCGGTCTGCAAAATGTTTGTGTTGATGCCGTTCATGCCGGTTTGCACTGCATAGAATCCGTCACAAAGTCCGTTTGTAATGCCGTCAAGTTTTGACACAACCGCCTGATTATCAAATCCGCGCTGGATTTCGCTTCCGACACCACCATTCATTCCGTTTCCTCCGAATCCGTTACCGAATCCACCCCATCCGAAGATGGCAAAGATAACGATAATGAACCATAACCATGAGCCTTCTGCGCCCCATCCGTTGTTATTTCCGTTTCCGTCAATGTTCGCGACAAGCGGAACGGATGCACAATTACCTGTGTTAAACATAGAATTTACCTCCATAATTCATTTTTTATATACATAATCTTGCAAGAATTAGTATCACATTCCTAATTGACTTTTAAACGACTCAAAAGCCTTATCTGCATCAATCCCCTTTTCTTTGCACAAATTCCTAGCCATCTGCTCGATGCCCTTGGAATCTCCATTCTGCGCCATTTGCATAGCATTGCGCGCCATAGGGTTTTTCATTACGCTGTTGTTCCCCATCATTTGTTGTAAAAACTGCTGTGGGTTTTTCATTCCCTGTAACATCTGCATAGGATTCATTAAGACTCACTCTCCTTTTGTGTTCGTGAAGATTTTCTTTGCGTTTGCGAAGATAGCTTATCTTCCAACTCTTCCATCTTTCCAAACAAGCAATCCAATTTGTCAGTAATAGCCTTTGTCGCATCGTCAGATAGCCCTATTTCGATTCTTTTATCATCACTCGAAGAATCTGCCATCTGCTCATTAAAAGGCTTGTAAACGGTCTTTCTGATTGTTCCATTGGCATCCCATTGTTTTGCCACGATTGCGCTCATGTCCTGCATCGGGAAAAACGCAACGCTTCCATCCATAGGCACATCATTTGCCATGATTGCTGACTCCGACTGCACTACTTTTCCTTGGATTCCAAGAAACTGCGGTTGCATCTGCGGAATCTGTGGCTCTGGCTGTTGAAACCTCTGCATTGGGTTGTACTGATAAGCGGCATAGCTTGGGTTTGGGTTAAATGCCATATTCTGATTTTGCATCTGATACATTCTCTTCCTCCAATACTTCCTTGATTGCGTGAATCATCGCTGACTGATACACAAGCGGAACCTTTGACACATCTTCTCTTGTTAAGATTTTTTCAAGAATTTCATCTGTAAATAACATTCCGCATCCCTCCTATGCCTATATTTTTGCATAAAAAAATACGGTTCTTCCGCAAAAAATAAGCAGAAAAACCGCAATAAAAAAAGACGCTCAATGCGTCCAAACTTCCATAGTAATCATATTCAATTAACTTTTAGCACTTGTACAAGAAACTCCTTTCTTTAGTAAAATCAAGGCTTCCGAGCCTTTTTTGATTACCTTTTGATTACTTTTTGATTACTCTCTTTCCCCTAATCTATAGAAAACCTTGATTTTATGCGGTTTTCTGAAAGCCAATAAGGGGATTCGAACCCCTGCACAAAGCATCAACTTTTCAGTGTTTATGCGGCTTGTAGCGTTTTTACTTTGATTACTTTTGATTACTTTTTTCAAAATAGTAATCAAACAACTAACTTGTTCGTGCTTTGAAGTCTGGTATACTACTTAAAATATCTGACTTTTTCTCGATAGATCTGCGGTTTCTGTGGTAGTGTTCCTCTGTAGTTCCTAGGCTTGCGTGCCCCATCTGACCAAGGATCAACCGCTCGTCAATATTGTTGTCAAGAAGGATGGTTCCGTATGTCTTTCGGATCTTATGTGGAGACTTTCGATAGATTCCTAACTTATCGCACAATCTCTGTAATCGCATTCTTACACAATTCGCATTCAATCGCTCTCCATTTTCTTTAATAAACACAAATTCTTCAAATGGATTCGTTTTTCTGATCCTATCACACAACCACTCGTAGTCCTTTGGGATGATAATTGTTCTCGCCCCAGCTCTCGTCTTTGGGAAATCCTTTATCGCAACCGTATATTTCGTATCATCCTCTCCGCGATACCTTGTTTCGGTTCGCCGAACCTTGACCGTATTACCGTCAAAATCATCATGTTTTAGACACACAACCTCTCCGATTCTCATTCCGGTCACAAACATTAGAAGTATTGCTATGTTTGATAAATCAAGGTTGCATTCCAAATATTTAATCATAATATCAGTTTCATTCTCGTCAAAAACCTCTTCGTAATCTTCCTTGATCGTTCGTTTGAAATCGGAATCAGATGTATCAAGCTCCTCAAACAATTCTTCAACATTAAAATCAATCAACTTCCGCTTTTTGGCTCGTTTCAGAAACCCTTTGGTTATCCCTTTTAGTCCGGAAAACGCCTTTGCCGTCAAGTTAAACTTCGGAATCTGTTCTTCTAGGAAATCTCCCCATTCATCTTCCGATATTGATTTTATGTGCCTTTTACCCATTTGTTTAAAGTGCCTTTGATAAAAGTTGCGATTCCTTTGGTGCGTTGCATTTCCAATCTTGTTCAGTGCCAACCGCCTGTCGTTCCACTCTTCAAACACTTCATCAATGGCTGGATTTTCTTCTTGAATCTGTAAATAATCGATAACCTCATTTTCAATATCGACCCTATCTTTTTTCTTAAGTAGCTTTCTCCCTTTCTCCTTGCATGGAATATAGGTTCTCCAATACCCATCTTTCCCTTCCCATATATCATATGGGTGTTTCTTTAGTATCTTTTCTCTTTTGTTCATTTCAACTTGTTCTTGCACAAGTGCTATGTCGAGGATACCACTATCAACGGCATATTTCAACAGTTCTTTTTCATCCAATCAAATACCCCCGTTCTTTCTATTTTATCCTTTATATCTCTCACTCTGTACTCTATCGTTCTTAGTGATAGATTTTCTTTTGTGGATATTTGCTTTTGTGAAAAACCACGGCAGAGAAGAGAGAAAATCCTCTCCTCTTCTTCCGTGAAATTGGCATTTTCTTTGATTTGTTCAAGTTCTGGCTTAATGAATTTTGTAAATTTCATAAGCCATTTCTCCTGTTAAATATAATCACTTAATCTCATTTGTGCCATTTCGGTATCTAACCTCTGCTTTGATACTTTGTAATAGTATTCGTCAAGCTCAAATCCAACGAATTTATGATTTGTGTTATAGCAAGCTATTAAGCTACTCGCACTGCCTACATGAGTATCAAGTATAATGTCATTAGGCTTTGCATATCTGCTTAAAATCCATTCGTACAATGCAACTGGCTTTTGATTTGGGTGTATTCTTTTCTCGTTTTTACTTTTGTCGCCTTGCATTAAATGACCTTCTGAAATACTCTTTCCCTGCAACATTCCATTCCACATAAATGATATCTTTCTTACTGCAGTATCAAACGAAGTCCACGCAAGTTCACAATCTGCAAAATCTGTGTTTCCATTTACTTTATCCCAAACAATCCAACAACTGCTATCGTATGGAATTTTGCTTATAAAATGATTTGCACCCCATATAATTTGGTTTTTTGATACTCTGAATAATTCCCCAAAATAATCTTTATTCGGTTTCTTACTATCATTTCCGATATAATCCTTATAATCAGTAGGCTTTGCTAATTTACCCCTGCTCTTGTTTTTACCGCCGCTTTCGCCAATTCCATAAGGCACATCAACAATCGCAAGGTCAAAATATTTGTCGGGAAACTCTTTCATTCCTTGCATACAATCCATGTTGTAATATCCAAAATCTAACATTTTCTCTCACCAAAAGGAAACCTCGGTTTTATGTGCGCACAACCTATTCCTTTCTGATAATTTTTAATTTAAACTTAAATAACACATAATTCCACAATCCGGCATAATCTCTGTATTCATATCTCCTCTGTTCGGGTCTAATTCATCCAGATATACCGGACCGTTTTTGTCTTTCAACATGGAGTGTCCGACTTCTCTTTCCAACTTCGCCCGACTTTCAAAGACTTCCGGAAAATCCTTTCTGATATGGTTCCAATAACCCATGCCACCTTTTATACAGCCAATGCAATTATTGTTGGAATACCCATGCTCATAATTCCAAGGACGTGGAAAAGTAAAAGTCATTAAAAACAGTCCATGCACTTCCTCTTTCGTTAAATTTCTTTCAATCAACGGAAAAATGTGATTAAACTCCGGATTGCTCTCAACTATTCGATCAGCTCGGTTCTTCTCGTTCAAGTCAAATCCCCAAACATACGTGATCTCACAGTCCGCATGTTCAGCTTCCCACTTTTTACGAATCCGCTTTTTCATCCAATTAGTACATGGTGCAAATCCGTTAGCCGGATTTTTATAACCACCAAACGTCCTTACGCAATCTTCTACATTTCGATATTCCGTTGATCGCAGCACTGTGATTTTCTTTCCGATTGCTTTCTCGCAATCTTTAATAAATCTCATGCTGTCTGGATGTTGGTCTGCAATGTCAATGTAAATCCATTCGTCTACATCTCCAGCAAGATATCCTGCCATAAAACTTGATATTCCTGCACTTACCCAACATACCTTTAGTTTCTTTTTTGTCATAACACCACGCTACAAATCCATGTATCGTGGATAAGGAATATAGGCTTCCCATGCTGACGGTCTGAAACTCACATAAGTCAAATATGCTATATGTGCGCTACTTCAAATTCCACCTTATCGAATCATCAACGCTACTATTATTCCCTTTATGCAAAATCTTTGACACCTTTAAATTGCAACCTCGGTTTACCGAGGATTCGTTATTCCTTTCTTTCTAAAACTTCACTTAAATATTTGTTATATGCTGCAATCATACCATCTGTCCATGCACCACATTTTTCATCCGGCAGTTCCCGAAGCGGACACCAATCCGGCTTCTCGTATGTTTCAGAATTAACTACTCTTGACACCTCGAATGCCTGACAACGATCTTCTCCGCCATTGCTGTTAATATGGCAAAAGTTGCAACCGAAACACGATTCCGGCATATCCATAACTAAAACTGCTTTAGCCATACAATCACCCTTTCTTTTTCTTCTTAGGCTTAAACTTAAAAACATCATTTTTCTGACGGCTTACCATGCTACGATAGCCGTTCATTTTACTAGCTCTGCTTTTTTCCATATCTCACACTCCCTCCGGTTTCTCGCACCGCTCAAACTCGATAACCCACACCCAAGGATTCGCATCCCAGCCGTAGCGGTTTATGTCGGACTTCTTGACGGTGCTGTTCCAAAGGTTTTTCCACTCTTCCATTGCAATCTCCATGTCTCCGGCATGAACTGCCATAGAAGAAAGCCCCTCATTACGAATACCGTCAATGGTAATTTCCTGTAACTGCTCCACTCTCACATTCGTAACCTTAAGCCAAATCCGTGCGGCTTCTTTTGGCATGTGGATGGATGGGTGCCACCTTGCATCTCCATATATTTCATCTGTTGCCCGGTACATATAACAGCCACAGCTTTTATTCAAGGCGCTCTGTTGTGGTTCTCGGTAACAATTTCCATGTTCGTCTCCCTCGCAACAACAACATTCAAAATATTCCCAAGTTTCGCGGACATAAAGAATATCGCCCGGCTGATATGGAGCTTTGTATGCAGTATTTATCAGTTCTATATCTGTCATATCGCAGTATGGTTTGAACATGAGTTTCTTTTCTTTCAAGAATTCTTCAGGTGCTCCATTTTTGCATTTATCCGGCAACATCCCTATGAACTGTTGCGGTTTCACAACTCTTCTGGTGCAACTCTTTCGACTTTCCAGAATTGCCCGAACCATCTCGGAATTGAATAAAATTGGTTTAATTGCCATCTGCACCACCTGCTTTCACAATCTCGATTGCTTTGTCCATTCCGTAAATTCTTCCTCTATCAATATCTGCTTCTGAAATTTTAAGCGTTTCCAGCATAAGGCTTTTTCTATCTTCCAGCTGCTCCACAACCTTGTCTACATCGTAGGCGGTCGGTTGCGCTTCTATCCTGTCTATCAGTGCTTGTCTTTCATGATACATATCCATAAACCCATTTTTTTCTGCATAATCTCTATCTCTTCTTGTTTCTTCTAACAATTTATCAGCATCAATCAATCTTCCCATCGTTCGCCCTCCTGTTCCATGCTTTCACAAATTCGCCCCAGTCATATGTACCAGTGCAAAACTCCAAGCCACATTTGCAATGAATGTTAATAGGGTCGCCGCCACTGTCCGGATCTATGAATGTCGGATGCCAATCATCACTTGGATCATACACATCTTTTTCAATATCTATACTGTGTCCGCAGAACGGGCATGGCTTAAGACTTTCACTCATTCTTCACACCCCTTTTCTTCCAACGCATTGTATAAACGCAAGTATATTTCAAAATCATTCGGGTTCATTTTGTCTGAAAGAAAATCCAAGAAATCCTTATTTCGCAAGCATTCTTCCGGCGTGCCGATCGCGCGGTACTGCTGTACCTCTTCCAGTGCCTTTACAGCTATTTCACATGCCTGAATTTCCTTTTTGCAATTCTCTAAATTGCTGTAATACTCACCAAGGCTCTTTCTTTTAGCCGCAAATACCTTTGGCATTATTAACATCAACTCTGCCAATGCATTTCTTGATTGTTCCATAGCATTTTGAATAAATATTTTTGCTTCATCAATCGTCATGGTTGCACCTCCAACAGTTCCGGATTGTCAAATATGTTGCCGATAACACTACATTCACCCAAAACCTCATAGCTTTCAGCAGATAATCTGTTTGTAACTTGGAATGAAATCGTTTCAGCGTCCCATACGACCCTCCCGATACAATCTGCTTCTGCGTAACCGCTCTCTGTACTATATGTATCCCAATACGCAACAACATCATTCTCCCAAATCAGATTACCGTTCCTGTTCCTGTCTTTTAAGCCTGTGCATCGGCAGATTGTATCTGGAATTACTTCGTGCATTACAATTATTCTTCCAGTCTCATTCTTAACATTTACAACATTGCCCACAGGATGTATGTAATACTTTCCATTGGAAACAATAAGATTTCCAGTAACCCAAACATTATTAAATTCTCCTTTTTCTTTTGGAGTTGTCTTAGCTTTATACAGATATCTGTCTTCCATATTCTCTCCTTCTCTCCTATTCTGCTTCTGACTGAAGCCACTCTTCCCACTCGCTATGTTCCTCTTCGCTCGGAAATTCATGTTCCATCCACTGATAATCTGATTTTACTTTGCAAAGAAACTCTGCTAACTCTTCATCTGACATATTCCTTATCCTGTCGGCATTGGTTGTTGTGGATTTAGATGTAGTAATCTCCATCGTCACGTCCGTAATAAGTCCATCTCCATAACCATCTAACTTTACAGATTCAATATCGCCAGCAAAATTGCCATTTAAAGATAAATTCAATATTCTCGGTTTTCCTGTAGCACCATATCTATTTTCTTTTGTATCAAGAATTTTTATCAAATCACTAACTGTTACTACTTTCATCTTCTCCACCTCTCAATTCTTTCAGTTTTGCTTCGGCTTCGGATTCTGTGAGAAATACTGTTTTACCTATATCAAACAATGCAAATCCTCTTCTTTTTGTGCAAAATTCAATTTTCATTTCTGAATCAATCGTTGCTCTTTGAATCTTCTGTGCAGATATGTTTTTTCCAGCAATAACGTAAACAGTATCTCCCACCTTGCAAGGTAACTTGATAAGTCTGCCCTGTTCCTCTAAGTCCTCGTATTTACCTAACTTCTCACAAATACTTGTTGCAATCTCACAGTTATCGCATTTGCTACTTGCCCCAAATCCGTCACACTTTTCAAAGCATTTCGGATAGAAGAAATTTCCTGCAGCATTACTATCTGTTAATCTCTCCATGTCTATTCCTCACTTTCTGCCAACTTTGCGAATTTCCAACCGACTATATTGCTACTCGCGGACACGCTCCAAGACGTTGATCCTGCACTCCATGCGCACACTATTCCGTTCTCGTATTTTGCAAAATGTCTCTTTTCCCACGTTTCTTTTTCGTAATCTCTTACCAAAATCGGCGTATCGACTGCAATCTTGCTCCAATCAACAGGTGGTTCAACATACTCACTGTTCGCCCATTCCTGCTTCGATATAATGCAATCATCGCTGTCATAAAAAGCGCAACTCGTGCAGCCTTGCACATCAGAACAAGCACAGATGTTTCCGTCCATCAAAGCAAATGTTTCATCTTTTAACGCGACGTCAACAATCTCCTTCGCATATTTTTCTCTGTTTAACATTACGCGTCCTCCTTATCTAATCCAAATTCATCAATTATTAAGTTTATTCTTTGACCAATTCTTACAACCTCTTGTAGCAATATCCATATATCTTGATCGTCCGGATATTTTTCGTACAACTTTTCCGCAAGCGTAAATATATTCCCTCTGCTACAAACCTTATATTCATTAGGCTTTGTGCAATTATAGTCCACATTGTATTTGCAATTTTTAAAATTACAAGTCGGCAAATCTACCCTCATATTTACGCCTCCAAATCACATACAAACTTAATCTCATCCGCTAACGTTTCAGCTATCATCGGTACAGTTAACTGAAACTGCTTGTAATTAGCTAACGTATCAATATAATCAATAAACTTCTCTGAAAACTGTACCAACTGTTTCCTCGTAAATTTAAACACGGTCTTTAATGCAGCCATGGTCAATGACATATAGTTAAACATCGATGCGCTGGAAAGCCTGTATGCTTCACGTTCGATGCAATGCCCTTTCCATGCATACAACTTCATTAATTGGCTTTGCGGTACGCTATTTACAATTTCTTTAACATTCACTTCGTATTTTTCTTTCAGAACATACGCCAATGCTACTCCGTTCATGTTTTTATCATCTGCCGCAGCTTCGGAATATGCATTTACTGTACGTTCAAGCCTTGCCATGCGTTTTTGACCGAAACCGAATTTGTCATGCAGAATTATGTACCCTATAGCCTGATAATCCTTATATGATTTGATTACAACACGTTCTGTATTCCTTGATTCAAAGTCATTCCGACCGATGATCATTGTGTCTTTCTTAGTAAAGAATGTCGGCTTTTTCTTTTTCTAAGTGCGTTGCTCATTTTTCGTACTCCCTTCTATCCGATATGCTATTAACATATAGTAACTATCTGATCGATTACTCTTTCGGAATACTTCATACTTATTTATTCTCTGTTCTTAGAATCCCATTTAACAAAATCTACTAAATCATATTCGCCAGATTCTTCTTCCTTAATCTCAGGAACAAATACGTTATAATTACCTTCGTTGCGATCATGTTCAATAATTTGCTTCAACATTTCATACATATTTGTAATTCCTAACTGATATGCTCTCTTTTCGCCTTCAGTCATTCCATCACAAATTTCATCATTTTTACTTTCTAATAGATCCTTATATTTTTCTAAGCTTTCTACGATTAATAAAAATTCTTCGTTCATTTATATATTCTCCTATTCATTAATTTTTCCAGTATCTATTACATATGTTTGCCCTTGATGCAGGTATTCCAGAATCTGCAACTCGGATCGCACACCTTTGTTTTATCTCCGTACTCGCATAACTTTCCGCTACCGCAATTTGTAGATTCGGCTTTAAAACGTTCATATGCTTTCGGATCGCGTTTCTCCGGTTTTGAATCATAATAACTTCTAATCTCTTCAGACCTTCTTATTCTGTTTCTTTCAGCCGTTTTCTCTGAATTAGTTCTATACTTCATTTCTCGCCTTTCTCTCCACATCTGCAAAATGTTCAAATACCAAACCTCTTGCAAAATCTGAAAATTCTGTCTTGGAATATTTCACAATGAGCTTTTCTCCTGCATCCATCATTCCGATGTACCAATCATCGCAATTATCTGCTTTGTAGTAGTCTTGATGAAACTTCCAAAAATCCATGAAAAACATCCATTCTTCCGAACCCTTTTCGATCTTTGCACTTGCCATAGCCACTACCTCTAAAACGGACAATCGCCATTGTACGGCTTGAATCCGTCCCCACGTTCTTTCTTTTTTATCTCCGCAACAACATCATCAAACGGTTTTTCGATTTCAACAAACTTCATGTGATCTCCGTCAAACTCCATTGCTTCACGCATTGTCATTCCCTGTCTGTTCTTCTCGATTTTTACACCCTTGGCTCCCTTGTCATTGTCTGACAGATTCCACAGCATAATTATGTTTGACGCGTCCTGTTCGATTGCCCCGGATTCCCTCAACTCTGCCATGGTAGGCTCTTTTGTGTCTCTGCTTTCGGAGGCCCTTGTTATCTGCGAAAGTGCTATCACATGGGTATTTAAGTCTCTTGCAACAGATTTCAAACCTCTTGAAATTGATGCTACTTCTTCGTTTCTTCCGGAATATCTGTTATCCGGCATAAGCAATTGCAGATAGTCAACAACGATAACATCAAAGCTTTGGTGCCTGCATTCTGACTTTATTTCTCTCGGAGATACAGTACCGGACGCAATCCATAATTGATAATCGCTCATTTCCTCATTCGCTTGGTTAAATTTTTCCTGTTCATCACCAAGAAACGCTTTTGCCCTTCTGATTCTCGTTAAGCCGATTTCCGCAAGCCTTGAAATAAATCGCTCATACACCTGTTTATCACTCATCTCCAAGTTGAAATATGCGACTTTAAGTCCTTTTTTTGACATATTCCCGATAATCTGCGTTGTGAGTGCGGATTTTCCAACTGCCGGTCTTGCAGCAATTACTGTTACATCACCGCGTTCAAGGTCTCCAAACGCATCATCAAGTTGCGATAACCCGATTTTTATACCACCTTCTCCGACGCTTTCATTGAAATATTTGTCCCTATTCTCAACTGTAATCTGCTTAATTGGTTTCAGTTTTACTTCTTTTCCCTCTTGCAAATGTTCAAGCCTTGTAAGAAGATCGCTGATTGTATCATCAATGTCACATGGCTTTAAACTGGATTTCTGATACATTTCACGAACCGTTCTTGCTTTGTATTCTTTCGCAACCGCATCGGCATAACTTTTAACCATGGTCGAAGTGATTGTCCCGGTAATACAGGATTTCATCAATTCACTAATCTGTTCCTGCGTGTATTTGTGGTTCTCAAGTGCCATTGATAAAGACATGGGATCAATGCTTTCATTCCGGTCATACATTGCAAGCATTTCCTTGTATGTGTCCTGCGCGAAATCCGAACTAAACATTTCCGGTTTCAGCGTCCGCCAGATGCTATTTAACACATCATTGTCAATCAATATGCACCCGATCACTCCGAACTCTGCTTCTGTCAACTGCAATCACCTCGTTTCTCTACAATCTGCAACCAATAATCACAATCATTTTTCAGCCAATCAACATATTTTGGAATGTACCGAAAATCCTTATCGTCTGGATTTTTTTCTTGATAGTCACTCAAATATGCTTCTGTGGCTTTGTATAACAGCCGTGCAATGTCCGGTTGGTTCTCTTCGATAACTTCTAGCACCTTATCCATCCAAGCTGTTTTAGAGGTACTGTACGCTGTTTTCTTGGGGTATATACTAAAAGTCTTTTTCCATGCATCGTCAAAATCAAACAAATCACCAGAATCGGTCGACAGCGAATTTTCTTTTATATTTTCTTTCTCTTTATCTTCTTCTTTTTCTTCTTCTTTATCTGAAACAGCGACATCAGACGATTTATCGGGCGATTTTTGCTCAATTAGGTTTTTCTGCTTCTTTCTACGATTCTGTTGATAAATCCTGTCACGCTCCTTTTTCTTCTCATAAGCGTCAAGCGTTTGATGCTTATTCCAATTCGGAATCGTTATCACATTATCAACAACTTCAATCATTCCAAATTCTTCAAATGTCTTAAGCGCAAGCCTTACCGTATTCAAATCTCTGCGAAAAATGGTGGCAAGCATTTCATCCGTGAACGGTAACTTGTTGCTCATCATAAACACACCGTTGTTATTCTGCTTTCCAGCAAGAATAAGAAGTTTGAACCAAATCGTAATGATGCTATCCGCACTCGGCATACTCTCAATCAGCAGAATCTTTTCATCATCAAAGACATCTGTTGTGATTTTAATCCACTTGACTTCTGCCATTTAATCACTCTCCTCATATGTATTTTCAGAAATCAAAGCCATAAACTTCTCATACTGTTTTTCAGAAACTTTGTTACCCTGTTTCTCCGGCTTCAAGCGGATTTCGAGGTGCTTTTCAGCGATATGCGATAATTCCTTGGCAAGACTCTTTTTGCCTTGTTTAATGCCGTCATAATAGCCTTTTGCCGGACGGTAATCTGCAATCTGTGATTTTCCTGCTCCTTGGCTTCCGCTTGTTTTGTTGCGAAGCTGATAACCTTTGTCTGCATAGTGTTTAATCCAGAACTGTTCCTTTTCGTCCAACTCTGCCACAGGATATTTCCAACACTCCACATGCCAGCCATAATGATTTTCTTTCGTGTCGAACAATCCATGCTTTTTCAATGACAGGTCAATATGCTGGTACCCTGTAAGGTGTTGCGCAAGTCTTGTCAGAATATGTTTAGCCTGTCCTATGTATGCGTATTTGAATCCGTTTTCATCCTGTCTAAGCAATATATAGATTCCGCTATCCTCATCAAGCTTTGGATTCAATGCAAGCCATTTTTGCTTATTCTTTTCCTCTATAGCTTTTGCCTGTCTAAACTTCTTATAGTCCACTCGATCACTTCCTCTCCAATGGTTTAATGCTCATTTGAGCCACAAACTTTCCGTAACTCATCCCGGATTCTCGGGCCAACTCGTTAATTTCTACGATCATTGATTTCTTACTTTTCTTAGATTTCTTGGTGTAATCTCTCTTTTTGCGAGGTCTGCAATCTATGCAAAGCTTCTCTGATTCGTTCGGCGTGCGAAAAGTCCGCCCACACTTCGGACAAACTCTGTCGTACACGGTCTTTCCGGATTTTTCGGCATTCATTGCCTGATGCCAGCGGTGTCTACATTTTGGACTACAATCAAGCTGTGTTGACCGCACGGGTTCAAATTCGATTGAGCAATATCTACATTTTCTTGTCATTTCTCATCTTCCTTTATGGGTGGCGGTGCATGGGGGATGCACCGCCATGGTATAGACGGCTTACAATAAAACTGTGATAACTATTGTTTTTCGCCAAACAAGATGGTTTCTTTTAGGCTTTCGCCAAGGTGTTTCAACCTAATTATTCTTTTTCGAGTTCCGCTTTGATAGTCTCAAGGGCTTTCTCTTCATCTTCAAGACGTACTCGGAGCCTCTCAACAATAGTGCTCTGCCTGCTAATAAGCATTTCAACAGCTTTTTTCTTGTCTTTCTCCGTCAGAATGACCTTATCCCGGCTGTAACCGCTTAACACACCAATTTCGTCCTTGCGGATTCTCTGTCCTTTATATCCAAATTCGGATTCTTCAGTAATGATATACGTTTTTGGCTTTTCCTCTACGTCTGCTTCTCTGCAAGAAAATTTATTGCCCCAAAAACTGTAAATGTATAATTTCATGCTTTCTCCTTTCAGAACGGACAAAGGTTCATATCAACCTCTAGTCCTTTTTCTGCAACATAAACATTTGCTCCATATTTAATTGTTTCTTTCGTTCGTTGTAGGAATAACGCGGGATCTCCGCTTGTGTCCGATAAGTGTATTAAAACGACATTTCGTAAATCTGGGTTGTCGTTCGTCTGAATAAATTTAAGTGCCGTATCAAGGCTCATATGACCTCGTAAACGGTGTTCGTAATTTGGCTCATTTCGTTCTACCAAGTCCATGCTGTAATTGGCTTCAACCATGATATGCTCAACCTTTATGTCGGAAAAGTCATATCTGCAATATTCCAAGTCTGTCAAGAATAACAGTTTGCCCATTTCCTCATGCTCGATTAAATAGCCATAGCACTCAATTTCCGTGTCATGCGGTACATTGAAGGGTGTTACTGTAAAACTGCCGATTTGCCGTGTTCTGCGTGGTGGAATGGCTATTGTACGTTCTCCGGTTATGGTCTCAAGTGCGGTCTGCGTTTCAAATGCCGTATAAACCGGAATACCAGATCTCATGAAATCCTTTATGTAGCGTGCATGGTCTCCGTGCTCGTGGCTTACAATGCATCCGGAAACATTTGCTATTTTCCAATCAATCATTTTCTTAAAATCAAGAAATTTGCATCCGGCTTCTATGGCAAGGATTTCGCCACTGCTGCTGATTAAAGCGTAACTGTTGCCTGCCGATGATGAACCGCAACATCGCATAAGCATTTAAACCACCTCGCTTTCTTAATACAAATACTGGAGAATCGGGTATAAAAACTGACCGAATATCATAAGAATCCACATAACTGGGATGAATACATCACTTTCCCAAACTTCCTCTCGCCGAATTTTCTTGTAAATATGAAATCCAATCACCCAAACAAGCCAAGGAATATATGCTATTAGTCCGAATAATACTTTTCCCATACCCTACTCCAATTCTTCCTCTGCCGGGAACTGAAATACTCCACTCAAACCCATAGTAAGTTTTTCGTCAATTCCATCTGGCGGTGTCTTCACCATCTTTACAAGATTGTGACACATATAGGCATATCTCAATTCTTCCATAGCTTTCTTTGCCTTTTCTTCGGTGGAGTATTTAGCAATAACAATGTCACTGACAAGATCATCTATCCCTGTAAGGTTCTTGTTCAAAAAATAGATTTCTCCCTTAAACCTCTGAATAACTACTTGCTCATACGGAATATCAAGTGCCCCGTCCTGTGATATAACTCTCATAAAAAACCTCCCTAATCTTTCATAAAGTCCGGTACGTTCTCGTCATTCTCAGCAACTTCTCCGACTACCTTCTCTGGCTCGACTGCTGCACCGTCGGTCGCTTCGGATTCTGCTACAACAAACGGCTCTGAATTGGCGTTTTCGGCAATTTCTTCCTGTGTCTGCACATAGGTTTCATCAAGCTGATTGAATGACTGCTTTGCCATGCTATTGAAGTCCTTGCGATACTTCTTAATTGCATTGTTGCGCATTTTACGAACAATCATTGATTCCGGTGTGTCAAGCCATGCCGCGCTGATATAAGGCTTTGCAACTTCACATTCCAACATTTCATCAACGGTTGCGCATTTTCTCAAAGCATCGAAAATCTCCTCTTTCTTAGCCTTGATTTTGCTCAACTGCTCTGCTGATGCCTTGTAACGATTCTGACAAATTCCGAAAGTCTCATTCATCAGATTGTTGCGCACATGAGCAAACAGATTAACTTTTACACCATCTCTCTCTGCAATCAGATACTGAAATGTGCCGTCCTTTAATTTCAGAGGATAAACAACACGGACAACTTTCTGTGACCGTCCCATTTCTTCCCATTCCGGTGGCGTCATTTCGATACCCTTATGCTTTGGATAGGAAAACTCGTCGCCGTCTTTAACAAGCCAACAAGGATATACGGTATCTACATTTTCTCCGTAGTTACGAAGTAACGCATCGTTTCCGTCTCCCTCAATTCCCATTTCTACGACCTGCACATAGTCGTCTCCGACTCTCTTTGTTCTAAGCTGAAAATAGCACTCTCTCGGCACTGCATTAGCATTGAGTTTAAGGCTTGCGCACTGACCGACAACCTCTCGCAGATTCGATGTATCAAGTCCGTTTAAATCTTTGATTTTATCGCTATCCTTAACAAGCTGATAAATGCTTGTCATAGCTGACATGGCACACTGCTTTGAATAATCATCATACGGCACACCGCATAACTCGAAATCTTTTGTAACAAGATTCGTGATTGAATTAGTCCATTGGCTGACCGCAGTGTTAACTTTCTGTACCTCTAAACTGTTGTTCTCTGCCATAATTACTTATCCTCCATTTCACTAAAAAAAGTTTTGAGAGCTTCTACCAAGCGTTCCTTTTCGCCTTTTCTTGATATTTCTTTACCATCCTTAGACAACTTCTTATTGCTTGCGTTCTGCAAAACAAGGTTGTATTTCTTATCTCCGAGAACCTTCCTTAATACCCCTAAAAGACTTTCAAATTCAACCATGATAACCGGCTCTCTTCCATTTACTTCTACTGTTCCAAAATCTGATTTAATCATTTCTGTTCCTCACTTTCTTCAAATTCTTTTAACTGCCCTGCTAACTTCTTGCACTCTTCCGCAACGTATTCTTCGGTGCGAATAACATCGCCGTCATAATGACACTGATTTTGAATATCTAAAATTCTTTCAAGTTCATCCCTGCGTTTCGGGAACTGCTTGATTGCATACTCGTAATCCGGTCTATCTCCTGCATGTCCGCAATCAAATCCGAACCACCACAAATCACTCTCGATTGGATAACTTGAATGCTCTCCACCGCCTGCATATGTAATGCCACCGTGGCACTGAAAATATGCTTCAATGCGGATTCTTTCATCTTCATCCAGGCAAGCACCAAGCAAAGGAAAAATCCCGCTTACTTCTCTGTCTCCGACATCAGCTTTCTTGATTTCAAGGTAATCACTGTAATCCTTTCCGTATAATGGATGATTCTTTGGAATGCCGACATAACCGCATCTGTGCCCGATATATCCAAACGTGACAATGCATTTGTATCCCGCATGTTCAAGCTCACGCTCGACAATGTACCGTTTCTCTGGCTCCTCATACTTCTTCACGACCGCCACCTTATCAGCACCGTAGGTATCCACCCACTTCATATCCACTGACTCATCCGTAACAGTCAGCTTTGCACCCTTGGCATTTACAACCGTGTCACCGGCTTTTACAGAATCCTCGGTGCGATACACGTAGCTTCTGGTACTGTTTGGGAATTTCGCTTTGATATACTGCATAATTATCTCTCCTTTTTCACATATCCATTTGACAAATTTTCAAGAATACGCAAAAGTCTTTCGTTTGTTTCTGAGGCTTTTCTAAGTTTTTCTATAAGGCTATATTCATTACGCTCAAGGTCATTTACCTTTGTTCGCAAATCTGAGTTTTCAGCCTTCAATTTTTCAATATCATCCATGTACACGACCTCTCTTTCCTTTATTTCTCATATCTTTCTCGCAATACGGAAGAGAACAATATCCGGCTCTTCCCCAGAACCCTTTACTTGCACTCTTCCAACGCTTGCACGACATACACCGTGCATCCGGCTGTATGATGTTGTTGCTTATTCCAACTCTTGACATTCGGCACCCTCGCTTTCTTTCAGTTCATCAAATAGCCAAAAGTGTTCTTTGTCTTGAATGCAGTTATAGTCAAACCACTGCTCGCAACTTATACTGTTCTGATGGAATCCAACCGCAATACAATTCGGTTCTTCATACAAACTTTCAAGCACATCTGCCTGCTCATTAAGATTTGTATTTCCCTCAAACTTGCGGAAAGCATCAATAACTTTGGGAATATCTTCTTTCTTAACAAGGTATTTATCGAATGTGGTAAACAGGACGATTTTTTCATCATACGTGACAGATTTATCATCCACAAGATTCCAAATTGCTTCCATCTGCCCCATGTCAAATAATGATGCCCCATGACCACAATACTTTTCCCCTAAAATGTTCCACACTCGCATTGAACCAAGCCATGCGTTACTTACCTCTCCATAACTTTCAGAATCTCCATTTTCATCAAACTTAAAAATTTCAATGTGACTCATCCTACACACCCTCCACTTTCAACTGCTTATCCTCTGATACTGTCAGAAGAATTAACTGTGTATCAACAGCCGGTACATATTCATCATTGATACTTTCTGCACCATCAAGGAAAATCGGAACATACATATTAAAGAACTTCTGAAAACTGTTGCAAATATCAATCTTCGCTTCAATTTCCCTGCCAGTGTTTGTTGTTTCCCCGAATACCTTATAAATGCCGGTTTCTTCATCAAGCACCGTAGGAATACAAACTTCCTTATATTCTCCGTTCTTCTGGAAATCGAACAACTTCCAACGTACAATACCGAAATGCTGATTGATTTCCTCAACAAGTAACTTATTCTTTCGTTTTGAAACTTCTTTGAGCTGATAAAGAATCCTCTCGGCATCTGCCTTTGCTTGTCCATACTCGTTCTGTTTATGTTGCATATCTGCAATCTTGTCATCAATTTGAACATTGTTTTCAGCCTGTGCAATAATCTTATTTACTTCATCAAGCTGGCTCTGCAGATCTGCTTTCTCGACTTTCAAATCAGTAACAATCTTGTCCGCACCATCAGATTCCAGCTTTTCAATATCGGCGAGAACCTTGTCACGCTCTGCTTTCAGTTTCACATAATCTTCATTCTGCGTGTAATCAGCTTCGCTCGGGATCTCGGATAACTGCTTCGAAAGTTCTTCTTTCTTTGCAATGGCATCCTGTTCCTGTTTCTTTAAAGCGTCAATTTCTGTATTCAGATCAGCATTCATCTTTGCAAGTTCGGTAATAAGTTCTTTCTTCTCGGTGCCAATAGTATTCAACCGATTCAGTTCAACCTTTTTGTCAGTGTCAAACTTAAATCTTTTTGCTTTCAGTTTTTCTTCTGCATCCGCCTTGGCTTTTTCTTTCCGGCTTTCAAAATCAGCCTTTAACTGCTCGATTTTATCTTCTGGCAACTTCTGACCGCACAGTGAACAAACAGTGCTATTTTCATCAAATACCCACTTGGATTCGTCAAACAGGTAAGGCGCTTCATCAAATGCCTTGGCATATTCTGCATTGTACTTTTCTCCAATTTTCTTCCGTTCTGCATCCGCATCTGTGATAGCCTTTTCATTACCGACAATCTGATTTTCTTTCAAAGAAATCGTCTGCTCCAGATGTTTTAATTCATCTTCGCAACCGCACAGATCAGCATCAATTTCGTATCTACGATTGGATAATTCGCGGTTCATCGTCTGTGTAATTCCGGATATATCAAGTTGTAACCGCATTTCCTTATCGCGCAATTCGTCAAGCGAATGATCGGCACCGGCAATCTTCTTATCGCATTCAGCGATTCTTCTTGTCAGATCAGCCTTGGCAAGTTCCTGCTCTGCCACATCTACATCAACTTTTGCTTTCTCCAGACCGATAATCTGATTAGGAATCGCATCTAACTGTTCAACTGCTTTCTTCTTGGAAGCGTTATTCATGGCTTCAATTTCCTCGAATTTATAAGATTCAAGTAGTTTTGCAACATCCGCAGTTTCTTTATTCATTTGCGCAATCTCTAAATCTGTTTTTGCACTTGCCATAGCGAATAAGGATTTTCTCATTTCATCCTGTTTTTTCTTCAACGACAAATCCTTAGTGAACACATTCGGGTGCGAACAAATGAGGAATTTATCAAACTCAAACCCTAATTCTTCCAGATATGCCTTAAAATCACGTTCTGTCTTAGGCACAGAATTGATCTCATATGTATTTGTGATAGTAACTTTCGAAACTCCATTTTTATCCGGCTTTCCAACTTTTCGCTTCTGCATCTTGGAAAGAGTAATCTCTTTTCCGTCCACATCAACATCTGCAGTAACGGTTGGAATGCAATCTTCTATATTGTCCGGTCTGATATTTGGATTGCTGACAAGTTCATAGTTCTTATCAGACGTCAGCCAGTACCATGCCGCCCCGATTGTGGTCTTTCCTCTCCGGTTCATGCCGGAAACCCTTGTTGTCTTGCCAAATTCGTATGTCTTATCCTTTACCCCCTTGAAATTTTCAAGTCGCAACGATTTTAAAATCATTCGCATTATTCTACACCCCCACGATTCCTTTTATTGACAACTCATATGTGACTTTTTCCACAACGCAACCATCTTTACACGTTTTCTTATATCTCCGGCTCTGCAATCTTCCGTATGTGCTTACCCTATCGCCTAAAGCAAGTGAGTCCGTATACTCTGCACCCTTTCCCCATGCAATACAAGTAATCAAATCCTCTTTCCCATTCTCTCTTAAAGTTTTGAGTTTCACATCACAGATTTTACGACCAAGCGGTGTTTCTCTAAGCTTCTTTTCCTCTATAATGCCCTCAAGACTTACTTCATTCAAAGGACTATCATCCTCTGGCTTCGTGATTGTATCAGCCATAACATATGTAAGAATGGCTTCTCCAGACCCTGTTTTTACGTGCCGGGTAATTATCTTTCCCTTGATACATACCGTTCCGCTGATTTCTGCATCGCTGATTTCTTTGTCAAACAGTACCGGAAGAATATCTGCGACACCGCTTTTTCTTTCAACTCCGATGAAAAATTTATAAAATTTCTTACCGTTCGATTTATGGCTTTCCCTTGGTGCTGATACAACATCACCGATCAACGTTATTTTGTTCTCCATTGCTTCTCCTTCCCATTTCTCTGTCAAGAACCTTTTCAAAATTATCTTTATCATTCTGTTTCTTTCGTTTCCCTGCCAAAAGTTCAGCAAGCATACGCTTTTCTTTCGTGGAACATCTCGTGCCACTTATATACACAACGCTTACCATGCATCCTCTCTCATTCTGCGTTTTCTCTTAATTCGCTTGTCGAGTTCAGCTCTCTTCCGGTCTACTTCCGACCAGTAATACATGATTGCCGCAATTACCGCACCGGCTACAAATTTAGTAGCCGACACATCCCCGACCGCGCCCTCACTATCCATATAACACGCGGCAACCAATGAATACTCCATTGCAACCGCACCTATGATGAATTGGATTACTTTTTTCATTCATGCTCCTTTCTGCCACTTTATAATTTAGTACCAGTCAGAAACAAACGTTCCGAGTAACGGACATGCAACAACATCTATAAAACGCACAGAACCATCTTCCACGGAATATGTAAAAGCCATTGCAGGTGTGTAAGTCGAATCTCCTGTCTGTATCTGTGCATCTCTTACAGAAACCCCATATGTTGTTTCCTCGTCAACGAAAATGCTTGAAAAACTTTCCGCAGAGTCAACCTTTGCCAAATAGTTGTCACCGCTACGAATTACCCTTGAATTAACTTTCTGAAATTCAAAATTGCTCATTTCAATTCTCCCTTCCATTATGCGTTTCGTTTTCCTCGCCCTGCTCGCTATTTTTTGAAGCAGAACTCTCTACCATTCCAAGGACATATCCTTTCTGAAAATCTGTCATATTCGGAATGGCATCACGAAGTTTTTCGACAACTCTCTTTTCCTTTTCGCTCATTCAATCACTTCCTTTCATGCGCAATATCTGATTTCGTACTCTGCTACAATGTTCAAGTCGCATCCGAAAATATACATTAAAATAGGAAGAAGCTAATTTCTTTTGTACTTCCCATGCCAAATCATCCGTAAATGACTTGACCAACATCAGATAGCCCTGTTCTGTGATAAGATACATTCCGTTCGGAGCAGTTACACCAAATTCCCCCTTGGCTTCATCCGAATTTCGGACGAAGTAATCTTCTCCTAAAATAAAGTGTTTCTTATTGTCGTTAAATATTTTTCTCGCTGTTCCGTCTGGTCTTTCATGTACCATGTCAATGTCCTTAAACGTGACCACTCTTTCCCCTTTGTACTCTTTGATGGAAATATCTGCATTTCCAATGCGTACTAAATTATCCATATTTTCGCTTCCTTTCTGTGATATAATATTTTCAAAAACGGAGGAATTAACATGCTTCTAAAAATTGAAAGAATAATATTAAAGAAAATATCTAAAACAAATTTTTCAATCGAACTTTCCGAAATAGGTAAATTCGATGAAGAAGATGTATATCAAGCGTTTTTGGATTTGCAGGATAAAGGATATGTAACAAAAGTAAGTACATCTGCGGATAGATCAAATTTTAGCTTTATAGTTTCTCCCAAAGGAAGATTTTATAAAGAATACTTTTTCCTTTCATTTTTGAGAAATATCCTTATCCCATTTGTCGTTGCCATAATCACGGCAACCGCCACATATCATTTAGAAAAAGTAGCAGATAGCTATTCCGACAGCAGCTCCAGCCAATGCGCTTATGAATTGGACTCCTCCAATAATGAACGGCTCAAACTTATCAAGTAAGTCGCGCTTTTGTCTGAACGTCATTTTCTTCATGTTCTCACCTCTTTCCTGTTCATTTGATGTACATACAATAGCACATTAAATATACATTGTCAATAGTTTTTGTTGACTTAATGAACATTTAATGTTAATATAATTGTGAAAGGAGGGTAAAGGATGAATGAGAGAATAAAGCAAGTTCGGTTATCGACAAAATTAAGTCAAACCGAATTTGCAGAAAAAATTTTAGTCTCACGATCTGCTGTATGCAAAATGGAAAGCGGAGAAAATTCTCCGTCAGAACAAACTGTTAAATTGATTTGTCAAGAGTTTAATGTCAATGAAGATTGGCTTCGCACCGGAAACGGAGAAATGTTTGTTGAGTTATCAAAAGACGAACAGATTTCAGCAATGCTTGGAGAAATCCAAAGATTAGGTGATGAAAACTTTAAGTATCGACTTGTTTCTGCACTGTGCAAATTAAGCGAAAGCGATTGGACAGCCTTAGAAAATTTAGTAGATATGATTTCAGACAAAAAGTAAAAAAGAGCCAAGGGCAATGCGCAGACCCTTGGCTCTTTTCCTATTTTAATAAGTTACTTATGTATGCATATATGGTTTTTAACCAATGCAAATTGTCGCATTTTTCGATAAGTTTAATGATTTCATTTTTGTAGTACTCTTCTCCCAACTTCAAAACCCCCAATCATGTGCCCTATGTAGCGATACAAATATTATAGAACGTGTGTTTGGCATAGTCAATCCCCAATTATGGGCGGAGCCATGCCAAACCCCACCCATGCCAGAACTTGAAGTGTCCTTTCGGACAAGTCCATAGTATCACTGCGATATGCATGATTTCAACATTTTTCGGTCGCAAGTTTCGACAGAAAATGTCATTGCAGAGAAGCGGAGAGCTGTTTCTCAATCTCTTCTTGCACTTTTGCGCGCCAACGCATCGGCACTTCATCAATCGTCATTTTCTTGTCTATAAGAATACGTCTTACATAGAATTTAACCATATCTTACACCTCACTTCCTGCGGTAATACTTGCCAGTTCTTGGATTGCTTCTGCGTTTGCTTCATGCCCTGCTTTCAGTTCATCAATTGCCTTTTCCATTTCCGTCTTTGTTCTAAGTCTTACTGTTACTGTGTATGTACCATCCTCTGCACCATCCTCTCCCACGTTCGGCATATATGTAAACCCATCGGATTTCAGATCGGTGTATTTCCCCGACACTGCATCGTTGTGTGTAAATGTCACTTCTGTAAGGTTGTTCGCTGTGAAAGTGTCTGTGATTGTTTTAATTCCGTCAAAAGATTTTGACTGAATCTGAATATTGCCGAGACTCGCTCCATCGGCAATCTCGAATTCTTTTTTGTTTTTAAGGATAATTTTGTCCATATTTTTATTCCTTTCTATGTGTAAATTTATGGGTTTAAATAAGTTAAAGAATCTTAGAGTATTTGAATATAATTCAAATGCTAGTCAATCCGAAGAAACACGAATCGCTGCCATAAAAGCTTGTGATGCACAAAATCAGAATAGCCCATGTATTATAATTGTAAGAAACGATAATGGTTCATCTGAAACCCTATTTGGTTCTTCGCTTGGTGTTAATTATAGTAGATATATACTAATATCCTATTATTGTGATCCAATAATTTATACACATTGTGAAGATTCAATTACAAGCAAAACTATTGCTTAAAAGGATACGATATTGCTCCACAAATAAATCTGGTATGTGAAAATTTGCTTCCAATAATCAGTAATTCTCCATTTCCATTAAGGCGAGCTCCTAGAAGCGTGTTAGAACTATAGTCATCATCGTAATATATAAAAAAATCTTTGGTATGTACCGGGAGTGGAAAATTGCCAAGGATCTTTGTCCATCCAGTGATTGCCTCTTTGGGATTAAAATATATATTAACAGTGATATATGCGATTTTGTTCTTTACAAAACATACAGTACTACCCACATCAATACCTTCGATGCCATAAGATGTCAGTTCAATCTGATTTAAACTGCCGTTTAAATCAGCTACCTGCTTTGCAAGCGTACCATCCAGATTAGGGTTTGCCTGTCGTGCGTCAAGTGCGAAGCCTTCCACTGTGGTGATCTGGTTGTTTACGATACTTTCCGGTTGCAGTGCGCTTCCGATTTTATCCTTTAATGTATCTGCCAACTTTATGACGTTTTTTGCTTCGTCTAATGTAATTGTGGTTCCATCCAAGTTAATACTAAGTGTTCCGCTCTCGTCTACGCTCATGCTTTTCCCGTCCGGCTTTACCACACCGGCTTCATCAGCTGTTGCAACACCACCAGCTCCACCCACAATAGATTTCGACCAATATTCCGTATTGCTCGTTGCTGTTCCTGCTGGAACTTCCTTTTTTGCGAAATAAAGCGTATTGTTATAAGTTACTGCATCCAATCTCTTATATGTAACATCTGCGCTCCAATCGCCCTTTGGCACAATCGCCACTCTTCCTGCTATAGCCATTTAAGCCACCTCCCAATTTAAATTTCCGTCATTATCAACGACAAAGTTATATGCCGCATTGTCCGTGTAAATCAACTCCCCATCCTCATTCACATCAAATTCTGTCATTGTGAGTTTCTTGTTAATCTCGTTTTCAATTTCCTGCGCTCGGTCTGCGCTGTCCTTGGCATCTGTGGCGGATTTTTCCGCGTTGGTTTCGGATGTTTTTGCATTAGTTGCAGAATTTACAGCCTTGGAAGATTCCACTTTAATATCTGCAAGATAATCCGGACGCAGATGCCTTTCTTGGATACTTCCCTCTTTCACTATCGCCTTGACTTTTCCGTCAGATGTAAGTTCAAAAGCGATCGTATCGGAATCAAGAAATTCATATTCTGTAATCAGCGCAGACAAATCAACTTTCTGAGTGGTGCCATCATCAAGTGTAATAATCAGCTGTTGCGTCTGCGGATTGTACTTGAAGTTGACCGCCAACTTTTCAAGTTTGGTATCAATGACCGCCTTGGAACCGTTCATCTTAACGACCGTCAGCGTTCCGTTGGATTCATCCCAAAGGATTTCCTTTACAAGTTCGTTAGCTTTGGTCAAGTCAACTTTTGTGGTATCGAGTGCGCACACACGATCGTCGATTGCATCAATGCCACCCTCTATGTTGTTCAGCCTATCTCGATTGATTGCGGTTTTTTCACTTGGGAAATTCTCCCAATGCTCACGGCTATAGATTTTCTGATATGCCATCTGCTCACTTCCTTTCTAACGCGGATAGTCTGCGTTCAAAATCGTTACACCTGTTCTGCAATTTCTGTATCATGGCAGTATTTAAAGCGATAAACTCTTGGTAGCACAGCGTATACATATCATTTGCGCCACCATTTTGCTCTAAAAATTTTTCCCATTCCTCATTAGATTCAAAATCTTTTTCGGAAAATACTGCATGCTCTAGTCCGTAAAACTCATTTTCAGATATGCCACAACATTTCATTGCCTGTTCAACATCCTGTGCAACAAATCCAATATGCATTTTATCGTCATTTTCTATGAGCCGATATTTCATCGGTTGTAGCAACTCGAAAAATCTTTCGAACCTATCGTCCTCTAACAATTTTCTGAAATCTTTTTTCTTTCTACGGTCAGACGTTGTTTTCCAACCACCGGAAGAATACCCTCCGGCAAATGGGTTGGGGTTAGTTCCACAGTACACAGAACTAGAGCTTGGAATTAAATTTCCGTTGCCGGAAATATGTATATAATCACTTATTCCAATGCCTTGTAAATAATATGCGATTGATGCATTTACGCACTCCCTCGCCCTCTCTGCGCTTTCTGCGGTTGTTGCGCTTCCTGCGGTTGTTGCATAATCTGCCGTACTCGCATGATCCCCTATGGCATCTCCATTTGCGTCAGTAACAGATGACAAGTCCAACATAACATTCTGCAATAGCGCATTATTTCTTCCGTCATGCCCTAATATCTCTACCCCATATGCATCGCCACTGTCAAAAAGCAGAGAGTCTACTATATGCGCTCGTCCAAGAGCGTCCAGCTCGAAATTGTTACACTCTACAATCAATCTGTTTCCTCGCAACACGATTTGGTCGGCACTGGCATTAATCATCGAAACGACTTGGTCGTTTTCATCTCTACCTAACTTCAATTCCAGGGATGCGTCTAATTGCCCTTCCGCTTTTTGTGCACGATTGACTTCTGCGGAAATGTTTTTCGCGGTCTGCTCAAACTTGGTATTTGTCTGGTCTTCTAAATCCTCATACGCGGATTGAAGATGGTCTGCGTTCCTCTCTAACTTTCCGGTACGTCTTTCCACACTTTCAATCGTGTCTCTGATAGAGTTAACCTTTGCAGAGTGTGTCTGTGTGCCCTGTGCCGAGATTGAATCTCTCTTACTTTGCACCCCGGTTAAAGTGCGTTGCAATAGGTACGTTTCAACAATTTCTCTTGTGGTATTGAACCGGATGGGTTCGCCAAGTGTCAGACATGGATTGCCGACACAAGTGCAACTTTTAATCGGTGTGTATGCCGCCTGTTTCATAATCGGCAACAGGTTATTTGCAATCTGTTCCAGCTCCGCTCCGGTTTTATCTGATACAAGAAAATTTCCTGTAATCGAATAGTTGTTTCCGGCAGTTCCAACAATAGCACCGGCATTATCATTGCTTGTCTTGATTTCAAGCTGTGTGATTGCCTTACTTTGGAAGTCCTCATAATCAAACGTGATGTAGTGTCCGGTCATGGACTCTGTGTTTGCGTCAGACGGAAATACGTTGTCTGCCGGAAACAAATCTTCTGCCGGATAAAGTGCGCTTGTGATTGCTTTCAAAAAGACATACTCAAACTTGCCCTCTCGGTTGATATTTCCAAAACATCCGTTAATCTCACAGATTGCCGTTACAACGGTTTTTCCACTGATAGCGGACTCTTCTGTGACCGCGCTTGAATCGTCCGTCTGTGTTGCTACAATCGTCTTATTGACCGTCATGGAATCATTGACAAGGTTTGTTTCAACTTGAGCAATTCCAAGATGCGTAAAGAAGCTATCCCGGAACTTCTTTAATGTCATTGGAAAGCTAAGTCCTGCATACCAAGACTTTACGTCTGTATTGATAATGTCATACATTGCGTCATATGCCGTAATCTGACGTTTTGTACGGTCAGCCGTAGGAACATCGGATGCCACCTTAAAAACTCCGTATGGCATCGGATTTTTGCTATCTCCATCAATCGTTTCTTCGATAGAGATTGTCTTTCCGATAATGTTTCCTGCGGTGTTTCGCGCCGTGAATTTTACGCAATTCGCTTCGCACGCTCCAAATTTTAGTTCAGATTCCGAACAAAGACTTTCTTCAAGCGCAAACGTACCGATTTCAAGCATCGAATTGTCTATTTTCTGATTCGTTCCAACAACAGATATGACCATCTGCTTATCTGTCGAGGAATCCCAATACTTTTCTTTCAAACTGCTATTTATCATATACACCACCTACAAACGAAAATTTGATTGGGTCATATTTTATCTTCCCATGTGCCACAGAATAGAACGTAGGCTGAATATCAGCGATATATCCGTACTGTGTCACATATCCGCGTTTTTCCGGCACGTATGCCGTGATATAGCCGCCACGCTCCTTTGCCTTGGTATAGTTCTTTTCTATGTTCTTCCAAAAATCATCAAACTGCTTTTCGGTCAGCATGGCTTTGGTTTCAAACTCGACCTTTAAAGCTTTCAGTTCCACGGCATCACGATGCTCATATCCGTTTTCATCCGTCCAAGGGTCTTTGTCCTGCATATTTACATAGGAACTAAACGTATCCTGCTTTATTAAACTGTTCGGTATGGTATAATCCCCAAACTTTACTAAATATCCGCCATATCCCATCGTTTACCTCCTAAAAATGGGTATAAAAATAGCACCTACCGTTTGGTAGATGCCAATAAAATAAGCCGTGTTTCCACGGCTTAAATATCATTTATCTTTCAATTTTTATTGCAACCAAGTATATGTATATGCTTCATCAACATATATCTTATAACTGCTCGGATAGATCGTATCGTAATTTGAATCATACGGAAAACTAAATGAAAAATAATCTGTATCTCCATTCTTTTCACATTCTGCATAATGATAATCATATTTGATCAAGTTGCCAGATGCATCATACATTACGCAAGAAATTTTTACAAATGAAAAATCTTTTCCGGAATCGTTTGTAGCTTCAACCGTAACATTATCTGCTCCAATGTCCGATTGAACCATTATATTACGAACATCACAAACAGCACTTGTTGCTTCATCAACACTCAACGACATTTTGTAGTTATCATAAGAAACATCGTTATAATCAGAGTCGCTCGGTGCGTCAAAATAAAGAACACATTCCTTACCGGATTCAAAAGCTCTGTTACAATCGCTTTTGCTATCCAGCATTTTACCGTTTCTGTAGTATACAAGTTTTGCGTCCAGATCAACAGTTACCTTGTTGTTGTTTTTCAAGATAGCAGCAACTCCATGACCACTGTCTTGGTATTCTATAGAAATATTTTTCTTTGCTTGGCTTGCATTAAAAGAAGAAACAACGGTAACTTTACATGAAAGACTTTTCTTTCCTATTTTCGCCTTTACATATGCCGTTCCTTCTCCAACCGCTAAAACTTTGCCTTTCTTAGTTACGGAAACAACATACTTATTTCCACTACTCCACTTGACCTTTTTCTTTGTCCCGCTAACCTTTAGATTTGCCGTTTCTCCAACCTTCAGATTAATAGTCTTTCTGCTTAATTTGATAGTTGCCGCCTGCGCAACAATCTGTTTCCCATCTGCATTTTGGATTGGCATAGACGAAACCAAAACGGCAAATGCCAACCCAATCGCTACTAATAATTTTTTTGTGTTTCTCATAATGACTCCTTTCTTGTGATATGATTTATTTAGAATTATATCACGTTCAATTATAGAAGTCACTAAAAAACATATACATTGTCTCCGGTTCGATTGTAATGTTCTCTACCATAATCCCTTGCGGCTTTTCCTATGTCGTTTGTAGTAATTCCGAAATTTTTCTGTAAAATAGCTTGTAATAACTGATTTTGTTGTCGCAGTAAGGAAACCTCTTGCGCAGATGTTGAATTGATAGCATCTTTGATTCCGGTAATTTCTTGGCTTCCTGCGACCGCTGGCTTACCTCCGACTGTTCCCATAATTTCCGGAAGTCCATTTTCTCCAACTGTTGCTATGCTATATTTATCCATAAAACCGCCCGTTGCATATGCCTTTACTCTAGGAAGTTTCACTTCCTTAACAAGATCAACGCCGCTCCAATCAACTCCTGCTACTTTAGCAGCAACCGACACAACGTTATTAAATCCGCTTAGCACTTTATTTACTCCGCGTATCAGTGAGTTTATTGCGCTTTCAATTCTTGCAATTACACTGTTCATCGCCCCGGAAACACCACTTTTTACGCTCTTCCATAAATTGCCGAATATTCCAGCTACACTTTCTTTCATCTTCGAGAAAGCATTTTTTATCGGGGTGGTTACATGTTCTTTAAACCAACTAGAAACACTATTCCACACACCGGTTATCGCTGTCTTTGCCGAGCTAAATGCTTTCTGAATAGATTCTTTTGCTGAACTAAAAGCATTCTTAATAGGTGTTGTAACATGCTCCTTAAACCAACCGGAAACCACCGTCCATACCGATTTCACAGTTGTCCATAGAACCTTAAATGCGGTTGATACTGCCGATTTCAATAATTCAAAATTCTTCTTTATTGGCTCTATTACCTTTGATTTAAACCAATCAGAAACAACAATCCATACAGCCTTGACAATAATCCACAATCCTTGAAAGATTTGACCGACTCTTTTCGAAAATCCTTGGAAAAATGAAACAATAGGAGTTATAACATTAGTATTGAACCATCCAGAAACTGTTTTCCATACACCGGATATATCTTTCCATAAAGAAGAGAAAAAACCGGAAACAGATTCCCATAATCCCTTAAAAAAACCGCTTATTGGCTTAATCACATTAGTATTAAACCACTCTCCAACCTTTGAAAATATTCCTTTGATTTCTTCCCAATGTTCCTTGACCAAAACAGTTATTGTAGCAACAGACGCAACGATTGCCCCTACAAGAGCAGCTATCGCAATTCCAATGCCCTCTATTGGTGCTAAAATTATTACACCGATTGTTGTTATTGCAACTCCAACAACCATCAACGCTTCGTTTAACCAGCTAAATCCATTTTTAAGCATTTGCACAAAATTATATATTGCCGTAAACGCTCCTGTTACAACGGAAACTATTCCTCCGATAGCTGATGCAACTGACGATATAGTAGAAGCAGAACCACCAAATACACTCGCAAGAGCTTCACTAAAATTCATTCCGCTAAATAGTCCTTCAATAACAAGTCCTATTTTGGTAACAAATCCGGAGATTCCGCGCTTAATTGCGCCAAAAAGTGCCGCTCCTATTGAAGTTCCTTTTTCTGCTCCAAGTGCAGAAACGATTGCACTGACTATTCCGCCCTTAATTAACAATCCGAGCTTGCTTAAAATACCTGCACCAAATATAACTTTTCCGATTTTCTTGATTGTTACTGCACCGATGATAATTGCAACCGTCTCTACATCTAAGTTGCTTAAAAACTCCTTTGCTCCGTTCCAAATATCCTTCCAAGAAATTTTACTTAATGCTGTCGTAACTGTATCAAACACGCCTTGCGCCCATGTGTTAAGCGTTTGAGCCAATAATGCAAAGTCAAAGTTTTGGAAAAACTTGTTGATTCCGTCTGCGATTGAATTTCCAAATTGTTTCCAATTAAACGTTGTGCCAAACGAATCCAATCCATGAAGCACCGTGTTTAATGAATTTGCAATCAGTTTTCCGGTTTCTCCGAAAAGCGTTGTACCTTTCTGACCCTCAAATAGCCCATTAAGGAATTTGGCTAACCCCCTTCCAAAGCCTTCAGCTTTTGCATACACTTTTTTCCATTTAATTTTTTTCATTGCGTTAATTAACGCACCGGAAATTGCTTTTCCAAGTCCTTCAAGGTCTTTTATGTCGCTTTTGAATTTCTTAAAGATGGTGTCAGTCTGAACTAGTTTTCCGGTATCTCCACCACCGGAACCACCAGAACCGGAACCGCCACCGCTTCCACCACTTCCAGAACCGGAAGTGTTATCTTTACTCTGCTTTGAAATAACCTTTAATTCATCAAATGCACGAGTTGCCTGTTGAATTTCCTTTTTTGCTTTCTTGGCATTCTTTGCGACATTGCCTGTGTTTTTCCCCGCGCTTCCTGCGGCATCACTTAAATCGTCCATGCCATCAGATGCGCTTCCAATATCGTCGGCAAGACCGCTGATTCCTGCCCCTTTGCTTGCTTCATACTTCCATCCGAAGATTGAACCTAAAGCATTTGTTACCATTTCTGCGAAGGAAATAACCTTCTGCAGAACTGCATTAAGTGCCTTGATAAATGGCTTAAACGCATTGATTAAACCACCACCAACGACCGCTCCAAGTGCTTTGAAGTTCTCTTTAAGCATGGTTATTTGGTTATGCCATGTATCTGCTGTACGTGCGAAATCTCCGGTTATATTGGTTGTATGTGCAAGTACATACTGATAACGCAACATAGCTTTTTGAGCCTGCGTCATTGATGAAATGTTCGCATCAAGCCCCTGCTTTAACGCCCATTCCTTTAATGTTGCCTGTGTCAAGTCGATACCATAACGTCGCATAGGTGCCGTAGTACCGGAAAATACAGATTGCAGACTCTTGGCAATATCTTCTTGACTCACATCATAGAAAGAAGCCATATCTCCGGCTAATTCTGTTAACCGGATAGACATTTTTGCCATCTGCCCTTGTGGAATATCAAGGGCAGTTCCCATTGCTTGGAAACGGCTTGCAAACTGTTTCGCAGACAATTCAGACATACCAAATTTTTCAATGGATGTTTTTGCGAAATTGTTAATTAGGCTTTCATACTGCCCGAATGTCTGTCTTACAACGTTCTCAACCTCTGTCAGTGAGGATGATATGTCGATTGCATCTCTAAGTAGCCTAAATGCTCGGAATAAAGTCCAATACGTTGCATACACTTTTCCGATTGCAGACGCAAGGGAAAATGACTTCTTTGTTACCATGGATGCACTTGAACTAAATCCACTAAATGAGCTTGTTATGCTTCTTGCCGCACTTCCTGCCGCTCCACCTGTTCTTGCTAACCTTGCAAGTGCGTTTGTCATGTCAATAATATTCTGGCTTACTCTAGGGGCTTTCGACAGTTCGGACATAAGCTGTCGCATAGCAACTGCAAGTTTCGGAATATTTTCAATCGCCTTGGTGGAACTCTGGTAGCCAAGCTGTTTGATTGCAGATGCAAGTTCGGTCAGACCCTTAACAGATGCTGACATTCCAGAAATCCCTTTTAATGCATTGGAAATCTGACGCATAGAACCAGCCGCAGCATTAATCTGTCTGCTGTTGATAGAGCCTAATTTGCTTATATTTCTTGCAACCGCAGAAAAAGTCCGTGTATCAATTCCACGCATTGCCGTCATTGCCCCTGCAAGTCGGTTTACTCCTGTGGAAAGGCTATTCAGATTTCCGGTGTTAAGCCCTGAAAGTGCGGAAGATAATCTTCCAAGCCTTGTCACAAGCGCATCTATCTGACCGCTTGCCTGTCTTGCCTGCGCTTGGATTTTTATTTCTAAGGTTTCTAATTCCAACAGTTACACCTCCTTTATTTAGTTTTAGAAAAAGGCGGTAGGATTTGACCCCTACCGCCCTTGAATTACTTTTTCAGTTTTCCCTTTTTCAGAAGAGAAAGCATTTTTGAATTTTCCTCTGATGTAAACTTAAAATTGGAAAATCCGTTCTTTTTTGCGATTTCCGCACGATGTTCTTTCGACACATCATCTTCCCCAACCGCTTTTAATGCTTCTACGATTGAACCGGAATTTCCGGTATACTTCTGATAATACTTGGCTTTGCTTTTCTTCGCACCGCTTACAACAATCACTGTGTGCCCTTTCATGCGTGTCACAAGAATATCTCCGTTGCGAAGAATAAACCCTGCATGATAAGAACCCATATCATCAAACAAACTGGATTTCAAAATTACCGGTCGTTCATTAGATGTATTGAAATCTCCCACATCCTTACCGGATGCATAGATAATACAAGCACGTACAAGAGAAGAACAATCGCATTCCGTCTTGACCTTTGTGTTAATGCCATGTTTAATGACTCCGTAGCGTTCCGATTGGTCATAGCCGATATTTTTATTGCCAGATGCAATCTGCATAGCTTCGGCTAACTTCTCCGCAACCCTATCGTCCTTCGCCCTTAGCACGTACCATCCTTTAGAATGGTTATAAAACTTCTGTGTAGACACTTCCTGTCCGGTCTGGTCTCCGGCTTTTCCACCAGAATAGCAGTTTCCGTGTTCATCGTGCCTAGCACTTCCGATAATTACTGCCATAGCAATACCTCTTTTCTTAAACTATCTTTGGCTTTGGCAAATGTGATTTCCTTGATTCAGCCGCCCATGCTTCTTCTGCCTTAAGCATTTCTCGTATCTCCGCATCGGGATCGTCCGTATTATGCTTTTCGATGGAATCATAGCAAGTTTCTTTCACGTACTTATTATTACCCTTGCCGAATGTCGCGTCTATTGCTGTCACAAGTGCTGACGTTGCATATCTGCCAAACCACATATACATTTCCATATCGCGTTGCTTCCATTCTGTCTTATATGCATCCACATAAGGCTTAAGCAACTCTGGATTCATCATATCTATATCATCAACGGAAAATCCGTAGCCTTTCGTTACCACAAGGTAAAACGGACGGATTTCCGAAACGTAATATTCCCATGTTAATTCTTGGCTTTCGCTTTGGATGGGGTCTTTTTCTTCTCCTGTTCCTGCTCCTGCGCTCTCTTCAACGACTCCATCATCTGCGCTAAAAAACCGTTTGTCACCATTTCCTTCTGCATATCATCAAATAAATCCATGCAGTTAATCTCGTTTGTGTCAATCGCGTCATAGAGAATGTTAGACACCTTCTCAAGCTGCTCATCGTAGCCTTCGTTTGTTTTGTAATCATATCCAAATTCTTCATTGTGATGCATCTGCAATCCTACAAGAAGCGTCTTAGGAAGTGTTTCAAGAAGAATATCTTCCATAGAAGAAATATCTTCCATGTCCTGTGTCTTCATAATATCCTGTAAGATATGTGATTTTAACGATGGTCTTGTTGCAAACTGAATTGTATATTCTTTTCCACCTAATTTAACTTTCATGTTTTACCTTGCCTTTCTGCCCTAATTGGCAAGGGGCAGTGTTTCCACCGCCCCATTGTTGCTTATCTTATTGCTTCAAGTTCTGCTATCGACCGTTCGTCCTCGCCTATCGGTGTGGTCGATTGCTCATCCGATAGGCTTTTTACCCCACTACCGTCACGGTAAATGTTCCATCGTTGTTATCAACAACTTTCAGCTTGTCGGTAACGAGTTCCGATGCTGTGCTTGGGATAACAGTTGCGGTCATTTCAAGGATTTCATCTACACCGCCTACATCATTCGGTGTCGCGGTAACAGTTCCGGTGTATGCGTATTTTGCCACGCCACCGATTCCATCTGTACCGTACAGGTGGATAATGTCAACCTTTTTATCTCCCAGCTTTTCGATGTTTTCCAGATATTCTTTTGCAAGGTTTCCGGTGATTTCCCGGGAATCCGCTGTCTTAATACCTTTCTCAAATGTCTGCTGTGGGTCTTCCATCGTGGTTGACTCAACCGTGTTTGGTGGAGATGCCGGAGATGGAATAGACTTTGCAGCAAGTAAAAGGTTGTAAGTCCCTGCAAAGTCGGCTTGTTCCGCTGTGTGCTCTTTAATAATCACACGCGACTTATAACTTGTTGATGCCATGATTTTCTGCTTCCTTTCTGCCTTGCGGCTATGCTAAATTTTCATACGCTCCAATAATTCGCGATACGCGAAAAGTTGCCGTGCGCACTTGTTTGGAAATCGTGAACACAGCATTTGACACATCAAAATTTTTTGATTTAAAAAAGGACACTGCATACTCTGCAATGTCCTTAATCTTTTCTCTTTTCCCTTTATTTGTTATTGTAATTTGAAATGTTGGGCGAATTGCGTTAATAAAATAAGACTCTGTATCTCTCCCGGCTTCTGTAAATCCAATCTGTTGTATAAGAAGTGTTGGAAAAACAGGTGTTCCGTTTGATTCATCGTCCTGCGTCACCTTGATTCCGCTTTCTTTGCTTTCCATGTAAACTTTCAACAATCGGTAAACGGTATCTTCAAAATCAAGTGCCCAACTATTTAACTCATTTTCCACCGAATACCTCCCTTGCAATCTTTACATACTGTTGAATAATCTGTTGTTCCGCATTATACATAGGCATTGTGGCTTTGATACCGTGGGTATAACGCCATGTTTCGGTCTTATCGTCCCAATAGTACCAACCATCTTCAAAAGCGTGTATTTGCCCAGGATAAGTGCCGACACCGAATCCAAGTTCCGGTGCTTTGGGGTTCTCTGCGGAATTATAAAAAATACCGGCTCCAAACTCTACCGCCAACAAAGTATAGAACGGTTCTCTATCTTCTGACGTTACCGTTTTTCCGGTTGCAATCAGAATCGCATTCGAGGTCATTAACTGCGGTGCTTTATCTACCCTTACCGTTATCGTGTTTCCTAATGGGGATTCCGATATGTGTTGTATTGCCACCGTCTGACCTATCTGTGCAAGCCTAGAAACAAGTAAATCACATTTAGCTTGTAAACTATCGCGGTACTTTTCTAATTCCTTTATGGCGGCTTGTATGGATTTAGAGGATAATGTCATTGAAATAGTTTTCTTTGCCATGCAATCACCTACTTAATATTCTTCCGAAGAAGAAACAAATCCGTGGTCAGTCCTTCATCAGCAACTCCTTTTACGATGTAGTCTGCGGTTTCTGAATCCACAAGTCCATCATCAGTGCGTTTGACTTCCGAACGTTTCCACACCACATCACCGGCTTTCAGTGGCAAATATCCTTTATCCGTTACAAGCTGACAGTATGATGTACTATCATCAATTCCGAATTCTTTCACAAGGGCTTCTGACAGCTTATTGCTGATATTGGCTTTGAATGTTGTAGGTTCTGAAAACCCTTCAACTTCCTCGCCTTTTGGAATCTTGTTGCCTTCGGAATCTAAATAAGGCACAAAGTTCCCATCGGAATCCTTGTACCCTTCATAGACAATATCTCCATTTTCGTCAGTTTGTGGAATAAATACCCTCTGACCGGATTGTGAATATTTCATTTCCTGCTTGTTAATGTCAAGCATTGGTGTTTTCCTCTGGGATTCCGGCAACACTTGTCAGAAGTGATAACACTCCGGCAAGGACTGATGCAGAAAGAACATATTTCCAATCCACCGCACCCATAAATGCCGCCGTTCCAATTCCGGCAACCGCCGCCTGTGCAACAGTCTTGATTGCTCGGATTCCGGCTTTCTTAATCCAATCCTTCCAATTCCTCATGGCTTTTATCTCCTTTCCCTATATGAATCTCTTCAATCTCATGTTTCATTTTCGTAACCATTCCATTTCCACCTAACGCATGGTACGCATCATACATCTCACAGAAGTTCTGATAGGCATATGACGGTATTTCTCCGATTCTGGTGTACTTTGCATGGTATTCAATAAGCTGGACGCGCAAAAGAAGCATTGTTCCTTTACTGTTCGCATCCCTGCTTTTCTTTTGCTGTTTAAGAAGCCAAACTATATATCCAAGCACTATTGGCAGTGCCACAAGATAAGTTTGAATCAAAATACTTTTCATTTGAATCTCCTTTTGACGCACTGCCCACCACCGCTTAATGTGCGCCGCCTGCAACCATAATGGTCACGCTCAATCTTCTTTAATGCCCTATAGGCGATATTTACATAGCTTTAACAAACGGAAATACTCCAACAAAAAGGCTTTCACGGTCTTTCCATGTCCGGCCCACACCGTTTTCGGAGAAACTTGCCATGTATGCTTCTCCTGCCTGCGACCGGTCGTACACTGCCAAATTAACCATAATGTTTTCATAGTTCTTAACATCACTGTCAATCTGGTCTTGCGTGTATGCGTCCGGATAGTTCCGTCTGCTGATAATCTCTTTTCTTGCCTGCTCTAAAAGCTGTTCAATCAAAGGGTTACATTCTTTTTCATCAAACACAACTTTATCGGACTTTTCCCCGGTCGCTTCATACTCTACCTCTTCTATATGAAATTGTTTTAAACGAATCTTTACTTGTTCGACAAGCGTGTATGACATAAGCGATCTCCTACAGATTAAATTTTGCAATCAGAATTTCTTTCAGTTCCGCGCCGCTTGTCGCTTGTGCGTTTTCAATCCCCTGCTCTGTGGCAAGTTTTTGCAAGTCTGCGGTACTCATTCTGTTGATTTCGGTCTTTGTATACCCAACGGAAGATACCGGAGATTTTTCCTCCGGCACTTCCTCTCCTGGCATATACCATTTGCCCTTATATTTTGTTTTGCACTCGTAAACCAAAGGATCACCTCCTAATAGCACTTAATTACATAGGTGCTATCCATTCTCTCATAAGACGGAAGTACGATTTCAGATACCGTTGTCTTAGTCTGTACAGGATCTTCCGATACGGAAATTGCAACAGCAACACCTGTGTTTACGATAGAAACATCTGCTGTAGGCTTTCCGATAAGTGTACGTTCTTCCGGTGTTGTACCGTACCATGTATTTCCAAGTGCTCCGCTTGGGATAAGCGTTGCAAATCCGTCTGGGTAAAACTTAGATGCCGTACCAGCTTCATTCTTGTACTGCTTAGAGTAAACAATAATGCTGATACCGAGTTCGTTGGAGAATACCTCTTTAACACGGTTGTCGTTCATAAAGATGTTTGCCGTGGCATTCTGCGCAAGAATGGCGGAACGAATCTTCTTATTCTGCTTAAGATGATCCATAGTCTTACGAGATACAATCATGATAGAAGGTCTCTCTCCTGTCTCTGATTCGACTGCATCAAGAGCAACAGAAACATCGTCAAGTGGATCAGAATTTTCGTGGTCATCCCACTTATCTGTTGCGGTCTCAAGGTTTGCAAAGTTGTGGGTCTTGTATGTGTTGCTCGGATCGTAGTTATAAGCGTAGGTTACGCCATTTGCCTGAATGGAAATCTTTGGAGATCCATCAGCCGGTGCAAGCAACTGCATAATCATACGTTCCGGCACTACGTTTGCCCCATCAATCAGAGTATTTGCATCATCAAAGATTCTGCTTAATACATCTGCTGCATATGGATCAGCACTGTCCTGTGCTCGCATGATTTCCTGTTCGTCTGCTTCCTTAATCAGCATAGACTCGCGGAAGAAAGCCATCTCTGTTTCTGTGAGTTTGAATCCCTCACGGCTTCTTAACGTTGACACTGCATCAAAATTTGATGGTGCAAGAGAAACCGGAAGTCCTTTGGAAGTCTTAATCCATTTCAGATCAAGTCCCATTTTCTTCTTAGCTGGGAATAATCCCGAACCAAAATACGCAATTTTATTACTTGCTACCTCTGTGTTTACAAGCGCGATTGCTTTTGCACTATACACATCTCTAATGTTCATTCTGTATTACCTCCTATTCAAATACGATTAACGGAAGGGCTGTCTTAACTGCCTCTGCAACAGCTTCTCCTGTGCTTGTCTGAATGTTTGCAGAATTTACAACTCCAAACGCTCTAAGGATTGTTCCGTTAGGGTTCTCGTCCTTATAAACATCTGTAAGTAAAATTCCGATTGGCTTTGTTTCCTTATCAACTTTTCCATCTACGGCGATTGGACTTCCTGCCTTGCACACGCCTTCTGTGAATGCGGTATCATCAAGTTTGATTTCCTCGAACAGCTCACCGCCTAATTTTCTTTTCAGAATTTCAAGCTGAGTTGTTACACTTTTTTCAGTAAACTTCATCTTTAAAACCTCCTTACGATAAATAACTGTCTACTACCGACTTAGCCGCCTGATTCGTTCCGGCTAAGGTCTTTCCGATCGACTCTGCGGCTTTTTCCGCTTCTGTCTTTTCGTTGTCTTTATTTCCGCCAGCCGTGCCACCGCCCGGATTCGTACTGCCTTTTGCAATCTCCTGCTCCTTGGCTTGCGCTGCGGCGGTCTCTTTTTCAGAGATAATCTTTCCAAGAACGTCATAATCAAAACTGCCATCGTCTTTTACAATCTGCGCTGCCTGTTCTGCGGTAACATTAAATTTAGATGCGGCATTGGCTCTCTGCGTGGCTATTGCCTGCGCTTTTTCAAGTTCCGCGATTCTCGCATTGGCTTTTTCGAGGTTCTTATTTGCCTGCTCGACTTCCGTGAGCTTTCCCTGTTCGATATCATCGAGCTGCTTCTGCAACTCTTCAGCTTTGTCAGCCTTTGTCTTGTACTCGTCAACCTTTGCTTTGGCTCTCTGTACGGAACTTCCGTAATCTGCCATGATCTTGTCTGCGTTTTCCTCGCTTAATCCCATAGCAATCAGATCTTCTCTCTTCATTCATTACCTCCGATATGTCATACGAATTTTTATACGGTGCAACGACACCGAACGACATTGTTGATTTTTACGCTCACAACTTTGCGAATTTTTATAAAATAAAAACAGCCGCCGATTACTCGGTGACTGTCTTATCTTTGTTTGTCTGGCTCTGTGTGCCATCTGTATTCATTTTATTTATCAATTCCTGTGCTTTCTGTTCCTGTGCTTCTACATCATCAATCGTTTTCCACAGATTATCCAAGTATGGCTTTGACAACAAGAATGTCTTTTCTGCATCTCCCCAAAGTCCGACAGATTTAATTGCCACAAGCGGATGAATACCGGCTTGTAAAAGCTGATATAATGTCTGTGACTTGGTGTACATATTGTCTTGTGGGCTATGGTTAATCTGAACATCAAAGTCACGCAAACTCAATCCCAAATCGTGATCCTGTATGCGAATTACGTTCAGAACAACTTTCGCAAGTCTTTTTTCAGCCGACTTTACAATTGGGTCTTTCAGTTTTGCTCTCGACTTCGAGAAGTCCCATCCGTTTCTAAGCTCAACCGCCCCCTGTGTATCTCCACCGGAATTATTGTTGTTCTTATTTGGTATAGCAAGAATGGACTGTGCATTATCCCACAAATCATCCTTTGCAACTTGGCACTCTGTTTGATTCAACTCTTGTGTCATAATATCAACATCTGATTTATTCTGCTCATTATTGGATTTTACCGTCAGCGCATGGGAAATCTTCATTTTTTCAAAGGTTTCCGGGTCAATGTCGCAATTTACAAACTTTATCCAAAACTGAACAAACTGCTCAACGCCATCCATTCGGTTTGACTGCATCGTATTGATTGCATCCAATAGTCCGATCACAAGCTCAATATCAGAAATGCGCTCATGGTTGTTCGGAAACTCAACAATCGGGATTCCACCAAAACCATGCAGTTTCCAATCTCGAACCTCTCCGTTCACAATCTTGCATTCGTAAGAGTCCGTGTAGCAGAGTTTATACATCTGTCCATCGGCATCCTTAAGCTCTTGGATTGCTAAAAGTGGTTCTTCTGTGGATTGGCTGTAGATAACAAACGTATTCATTGGTGTCGGTGCAACAATTCTAAATGGCATATCTCCATTTTTTATAATCTGCACCGCCTTAAATGATGTTCCGGTTGCTGATTGCCACTCTCCTGCCTTAATGTCCTTTTCCTGCTTATTAGCATCGGTTAGATAATCGTTAAATTCATCAACTGCATTGTTTATCCGATCATCATCTTTCCTGCTGATAAGCTGAATTGGCTCACCGTAAGTCTGACCAACCTTGAATTGAACAATCTCATAGGCATGGTTTTCAGGCACCTTATTGGTTATATCCGCATTCTGTACCTTTGTTCGGTACAATACAGGTTGATCGCCCTTGTAGTAGTTCCACAAATAACGAATGATCGTCTTGTTGAAATAAAATGCACCAATGCAGTTTCCGATAACATTTACGATATTGTCTGCCGTAATCTGTTCTACGTTAGCATATGCAATTTTTCTTCCATATCTGCCTTTTACAAGGTCATGAAAATACTGTGTGTTCTTCATATAAATAAAACTCCACTACTGCAAGCGCGTTTTGGTATTGGCTTTGTTTCAATTTTGCCTGTTGCCGCGCGATAAATCACAATATGATTGCATTTTTTACATTTACACGGATGATCTATCGTAGATCTCCCATCATAATGTCCGGCAATTCTTCCACAATCCGGGCAATATATAGTTACTTTTTTCATAGCAACCTCTTTCTTACAAAAAAGGCACCGCCATTTCTGACAGTGCCTTTTACGGGTTATATGCTTTTGGGGGTTGTAGGAATTTGCTTTTCTACTCTTTTAGTATACCATGCAAATTTTAGGAAATGTTGTGAAAGAGTGTGAACTATTGTGCACTTTTATGCACTCTTTCCAGAGTAAAGCTGTCCATAACGTCTTTCAAACTCCTGCAATGCTCTTTTCCTAAGTTTCATAATGTTCCTGTAGGAATATTTCATCTCAACGGAAATCAAGTTCCAATCTTTCCCATTGACGTAATGTGATGAAAGCACGATATATACATCTGTATTATCCATACTGTCGATTTGCGATATGATAATTCGTCTTTTATTAACCAATTCATCTACAAGCGTCTGGATCTCATTCTGTAAATCAACAATTTTCGATACCGCGCTCCCCATTTTGTCGGGGTTGCCGGATGATTGTACATCTACCTCTTTTGGAGATATGGATATAGATGTTGCCATATCGGATAGCCTTTTGATTTCTTCCAGCTTATTTGCAATCGCATGGTCGATTCTACTTATCTGTGAAAGATATTTGTCTGTTGTCATATCCTAATACCTCCTAAATGGGTTTACTGCCGCTTCTACCTTTGCGGTATTGTTTGGGTTCTCTATAAACATTTCAAGCTGGGTTAAACCGTCTGCGGCATCGTCGTGTTCATTACCGCCAATACTTACAAACATAGAAAGTTCATCCATCGCCGCTTGATATTCGTCATTTCTGTAATATCTTGTTACTCCAAGATCTGAATCTTTCTTCATTTGTTCCTGCGTCGGTCGGTGCGTATCAAGAAATATGAATTTTCTCTTAACATCCCCGGAATATGCTATGATCTTCGATAACTTTTCAACCTTATTTGGTGCTTTTCTACTTGTGCATGAGCATTTATAGTCCTGTTCCTGCAACTTTTCATCTACATATTGGCAATACAGATCTCCTCCGGTATTTCCCTCAAATCTTGTCTGCCGAATCTCATTCCCGATAATTCGTCCAACAACAAGAGGGATTGTTACCTCTTTCGTGCCTTTGTTGAATACCCAATCGTAAATATAAACATCTCCGTTTTCATATTCTGCCCCTATCGGCATTGACAAGCTATCGCCGCCGCCCCAGGCGACATCCACAACTCCGATGCGCCGGAAATCTCCATCCGGTAGGATTCCATTAAATAATCTTAAATCTGTATAAAGCAATCCTTCGCGGACATATGGTTGCTGCATAAACTTAGCCATCCATTCGGCATTGTCAAGCTTATCTCTCATATCTCTGTAGTATTCCGTGGAAAATCCGTTGATTTCATATGCGAAATTGCTTTCGTCATTTTCATTAAGTGCCGGAATCTTACGGAACCGGTATTGCGGATCATGCTCATATTGCTTTCTCATGCGCTCTAATGGATCTAAAACATTCCAAAGAGTACCAACCATCAATTCTCTTGCACCGTCATTTTTACGGTCAACCATCTTGTTTAGGTACTCTTGGTATGTGTTTTCCATTCGAGTAGGGCTTAATGAATGCTCACGATCGCGAACCAAGTCATCGACATACAAATATCCGTCTTTTGAAACATCGACCGCTCCTGTCCATGTTCCATCAATACCACGGCACGTTACGGTTGCAAATCTGTCCGGATCTCCAAGCGTGATCGTAAATTCGTCCGCGCTCTTGTCTGTCGGAATTGATGCGTTTGCGTATTCCGGATGCCAATAAGCAAAAAGTTCCGCAAAGGTATATTCTTCCGTGGTAAAAAGATTCATCAGTTCCTTGTAAAATCCTTTTGCCAAAATACCAGAGTGACCACCCATAGCACTATGGCTGTTTGGTCTGCGCAAAGCCACCCACGCAAGAAAGAAAATACAGATAGTCGATTTACCGACACGCGATGGCATTGACAATCCGTAAAATTTAATCTTTCGGTTTTCCAAATCTTCAAGATCGTTGGCGACTATATTCAGCGTCTTGCGGCGCGGATAATAAAACCGTTTGCTCCAATTTCTTTTGCGCTCCATAAAGTAGATGAAGCTCTCGAAACGATAAAAGCTTTCTAACCGCAAGACTTCATAGAACTGATCCACAAGTTTGTATCCGCCTTTAATGTCGTGATTCTGCGCATATCGTTCAAGTTCCCATATGCTACCACCCGCATTTTTCTGCGTAAATTCGTTGATTAAAGCCTTTGTTCTTTCGGTTATAGTCAATCCGTAGTCAACATCTTTTTCCGTCCGAATTGCCACATTGCACGCTTTCAAAAGGGCATCTATTACCTGTTCATCAACGCCTTTTCTCTGTATGTAATTTTCATATCCATTTACTGCATTGATTAACTGCTTTGAAGCCAAATAAAAAGCACCTCCGCAAAAAGCAGAAGTGCCTTGACCTCTGCCTATAACTGTTTTAGGTTAGCGGCTACAATCAATCTGTAGCCGGTAATGCATGTTTACAAAATATTCATTTTATTGAACGTAGAAAAGATTTTCGGGGCTTGAATTGCAAGCCAATCAACCATTTCCTCATTCTTTGCCCATGCACCATTGTAGCAATTCGAAGAATCAGATAAACCACTTTCATTGAAGAATGCATGGATAATTTCATGCCTTAAAGTTCTTTTTCGGTATGATTCTTTCTCTTTCTCGTTCATATCTGGAAAGTACTTTTCTTCCGACATGTCGGCAATTACGATCAGCTTGCTATCTTCTCCGCAATATCCTGCAAGACTTTTTTCCTCCATGAAACTGTCCTCTGATACTTTGTGGGTTTCAATTCTGTATTCTGTTCCAAGAATATCTATTTTCATCGTATCATCACAAATAAGAGACTCGTTCTGTGATGTTTTTATTCCTAACTTGGCTTCGTCTAATTCTTTTCGAAGTCTTTTTATTCCTTTTTCCATTTCTTTAATTGCGCCTTGGTACTCCATGTATTCGCTCCTTAAAGTAAAGTAATGTAATGACTAACTGTTTGTTAGCCGGTAATATGCGTAGTCAGTAGTAAAAGCTATTCTTAGCACACCAATATTGTGCGCACCTCTTAGTGTTTCGGAAATTATTTAAAGACTATTTTCTTGGTCTGATTATCTCTCTAATTCATCAATTCTGTTTTCAAGTACATTTATGTACTCTCTTATCTTCTTATCATCCGAAGGAAACTTCGGTTTCCTATGCTCTATTATCCATCATATAATTTCACTGTTCCATCTGAATTATAGATAGGCGTGATTCCAAATTGATAACCACTCCATTTTACAAAATACATTACTTTTGTATTTTTATCATAGAGAACTTCGGTATTATAGTAATCGTCTTTATAAATTGTCACTAAATCTATATATTTATTTGCAAAGTAACTACTTTCAGGTTCAATATTACCTTTTGTACATCCGGTCATTCCCAAGCACAATGTCAATCCTAATGCAATTGCTATAATTTTCTTCTTCATAAAATCTCCTTTCAATTCATGCATAACACTTTTTCGCAAACATCAATACATTCTTTTCTCTTCTCATCATTGGCACACTTGCCATCTGCGTTGTATCGGCAAGAAGTCAGATTACATTTTTTATTTACATAAGCATTATTCACATTATCAATCCATTCACGAAACGGAATATTGTTGATTGTGGCATTGTCTAATACCGTGTCAGCTATCTCCTGTACCATTTTTCTGTATTGAAATTCCATCAATTATCGCTCCTTAAGGCAATACTTCAAACAATGTTGGTATTTTC
>CECA01053872.1_pt1 | contig 61366 bp, 40 predicted proteins | sample 557351 | NCBI WGS metagenome assembly CECA01 (sample SAMEA3182051, study PRJEB8094) | gut metagenome | biome: human; feature: gut; material: Stool; isolation source: human stools | place: Canada | collected 2012-03-07 | reverse complement strand
CTGCCATAACCATCCTTGCCGAAACCGACGGTTTCGCCAACATGTCAAGCCGGAGCCAGCTGGCTTCTTTTGCCGGGCTGGACGTGGTGGCCAAAGATTCAGGCAAAAGCACGCCATCCAGACATATCTCCAAAGCTGGCAACACCCATTTGCGCCGCATTACCTATCTATGCGCGCTGTCGGCCGCCGTATATAATCCCCAGATGCGCGCGTTATTCTCTCGTATAAGCCAACGTAACCCATCCAAGGTGGCACTGGTGGCCGTAATGCGCAAACTGCTTTTGCTGGCCTATACTCTGTGCAAGTCAGAACAAATGTATGACCCGGAAAAAATAAAATAAGTAGACAATACAAAAAGGCAGGCCGGCAAAAGCCGGGCCTGCACGGGATAGGTCTTACCCAAAGTGGGGCCTTCCATTGTCATGCGCAAAAATACGATAAAAAAACGGTTTCCAAGTCAATTTTGAAAGAAAAAAATTCTCCTCACTCCTTCTGGGAGGGGGTGCCAAGCGGCGGGGGCGGCCTAAACCGCCCCCAAGAGCGCCACAGGCGAATTTGGGCATTTTGCTAAAATTTCATCCTGAAAAAATTTGCTTTTTAACGCAGTATCTTCGAGGACTCTTTTTTCATACCTTCTCTTTGAGGATTTGTGCTATTCGGCTTGTTTTTAATATTAGCATCGTCTATGGTATGTCGCGGAGCGCCATGCTCCTATCATTAGCTTTTCCAAAAAAGCATAATACTCAGTGTCTTTTAGTTTTTAATCCAGCGGTAGAGGCGGTCGGCGGGGCGGATTTTGGCCGGGACGGCGATTGAGAAGCTGTCGCCCTTTACGGCGCGGTCTACGCTCTTGCCGTCGACGCGGATGTCGTCGACGGTGATGATGAGTGCGCCGGTGGTCGGCCCTGTGATTACGACTTCGTCGCCGACACATAGCTCGGCCCCCTCCATCAGGAACTCGCCTACGCCGAGCTTAGAGAACCATTTGACGCCCTTGGCCACATATTGCTTCGTCCTTGTGGCCGACGAGCCGTATTTGCCCGACCACTCGCCAAGTCGCTGGCCGAGGTAGTAGCCGTCCCAGAAGCCACGGTTGAAGATTTTGGCAAGTTCCTCGTCCCAGTGCGCCACGGCCTCGGCATTGTATGTGCCGTTGCAGATGGCCTCGAGGGCCTCGGAGTAGCATTTGACGGCGGTGTAGACGTATTCGGGGCCACGGGCGCGGCCTTCGATTTTGAGTACGCGCACGCCGGCATCGACGAGGCGGTCGAGGAAATGTATGGTCTTGAGGTCTTTGGGCGACATGATATATTTGTTGTCGACATTGAGTTTGTCGCCCGTCTCGAGGTCGGTCACCTCGTAGCCTCGCCGGCAGATTTGTGTGCAAGCACCTCGGTTGGCACTCGAGTTCATCTGGTGCAGGCTCAGGTAGCATTTGCCCGACACGGCCATGCACAGCGCGCCGTGGCAGAACATCTCGAGGCGCACTCGTTGGCCGTGCGGCCCGCGTATGTCCTCGGCCTCGATGGCGTCGTAGATGGCGCGTACCTGGTCGAGGTTGAGTTCGCGTGCAAGCACCATCACGTCGGCAACGTTGGCATAAAAGCGCACGGCCTCGATATTGGTGATGTTGCACTGCGTGGAGATATGTATTTCTACATCGTGACGGCGGCAGGCGTTGAAGACTGCGATGTCGGAGGCGATAATCGCTGTCACGCCGGCAGTCTTTGCTGCTATGATTATTTTGTCGAGGTAGTCGAGGTCGGCATCGTAGATTACGGTGTTGACCGTCAGGTATGTCTTGACCTGCTCCTGGTGGCATCGGCGCACGATTTCGGCGAGGTCGTTGAGGGTGAAGTTCGCGCTCGACCTCGAGCGCATGTTCAGGCCTTCTACGCCAAAATATACAGCGTCGGCGCCGGCCTCGATAGCCGCCGCCAGAGACTCATAGCTCCCCACCGGGGCCATTATTTCAAAATCTTTCCTCTGAAGGTTTAAATTGCTCATAAAGATAGGATTACAGGGGCGAATACTGAAAAGAAGAAACAAAAGGACAAAAAGTCAAAAGAGACATAAAAATTTGTGACTTATGAAGCTATGTCGTTATGTGTCTTCTGATTTTCGATTTCCGTTGCTGAAAAGAAGAGACACAAGGACACAAAGGCAAAAGAGACATAAATTTTTGTAACTTATGAAATTATGTCTTTATGTATCCTCTGATTTCGTCGCTAATAAGGAGGAACAAAAGAACATAAATTTATGGACAATCGATATTATCATCGTAAAGCTCCGTGTTGTCTATACCAAATTGATTGCGAAATTTACGCCTTACTTGGTATTTAGTGCCAAAGTTTATCAAGAGTCCTGTGTCGTAATGTGTGGCTTGGAGATAATTGACCAATTGCATTTCATGAGCTACATCAAGTGCTTTGATTGCTTTTAATTCAATTACAAGCGTGTTTTCCACGACAATATCCATATAATACACGCCGACCTCGACTTCTTCATCATAGAAGACTTTGCAGGGTACTTCGGTTTCGACTTTCAGATTGTGTTTTCTTATTTCATACGCCAAGGCGTTTTTGTATACTGCTTCGAGAAATCCGGCACCGAGTTGGCACCTAACTTTATAAGCACAATCGATACAAGTCGTTATTATAGATTCTAAATTCATTTTTTGTGACTTATGAAATTATGTCTTTATGTATCCTCTGGTTTTCGTTTTTCCGTTGCTGAAAAGAAGAGACACAAGGACACAAAGGCAAAATTGCCATAAAATTTTTGTGACTTATGAAATTATGTCTTTATGTTTCCTCCGATTTTCGATTTATGAAATTGCCGGAACTGTAGATACGACAAATCATCTCCTGTGACGACAGGAGATGACTCGTTGTATGATGTGTGCGCTTATTGCTGCTCGGCGGGGGCGGCAGGAGCCTCGGTGGCCTCGGCTGCGGGGGCCGGGGTTGCAGCCGGGGTGTCGAACTGGCCGGCGGGAGCGGGGGCAGTGGTCGGGGCTGCGGTAGGCTGGGTGCGGAGCTGGGTGCCATTGCTCATCTTGGGCATGGTGAATGCCGAGAGGATAGAGAGGACTACCAGGCAACCTACGAGGGTCCAGGTCGATTTCTCGAGGAAGCTATTGGTCTGGCGTACGCCCATCACTGCGCCGGCACCGCCGAACTGCGACGAAAGGCCGCCGCCTTTAGATTTCTGAATCAGTACGATGCCGATGAGTAAGATGGCAACGATTACGGTCAATACAATTATGACAACGTGCATAGTTATTTTAATTTCTATTGCCGTCGGGCGTGGCATTTTGCCCGGCCAGACGGCGTTGGTTTATTATCAATTTCTTGAGGAAACGCAATTGGTCTGCAAAGTAAGCACTTTTTTTTGGAAATTTCAAATTTAAACCCGATATAATTTCGTATGCACGTTCATATCGGCCCTGTTTTATGAAAATTTTAGCCAAACTCTCGCTCAGCAGGCTGTCGTCGGTGTGTTCGGGGCGTGAAATGGGTGTCTTGTCTTCGTCGTCTTCGTCCTCGCTGCCGATGTCTTCGGTCGTTGCTGCTGCCGATGCCGATTTGGGGTGCTGGCTGCGGATAAAGGCGTTGATTAGTGCGTCCTGCGACCCCGGGTCACCGTCGTCGCCCTCGGCCGGCAGCTCTTCCTGTTCCTGGCGGGCAAGCAGCTCGGCATAGTCAGGGGTGGGATTGAAAATAAGTCTTTCGAGCTGTGCCTCTTCTTCGGGGCTGCACGAGCCGTAAGTACGCAGGAAAGTATCGATGACGTCGACGGTCTCTTGCGGCACTTCCCCGGGGGCCTCGGGATAGAATTTCACCCATTCGTCGCCATATTTCGCCGTCAGTACGGTGCGGCGGTCTGCGGCGGCGAGGGCGAGGTTATGGCGCAGGGTGGCTATGCGACCTTCGTCGAGGTTTGCGCCACAATGCCGCAGCAAGGCGATGGCGGCTGCGGTAAAATACGGATATTTGTCGGCAGCCGCAATCAGGGCCTCGGCATCGTCAGGTGCCGGAGCCTGCCCGTCGGGGAGAGCCGACACGCGGCTCAATATTTTGTCGAGCTCCTCCATTACCAGTTGCCTAAGGTGGCGTTGAAAATCAGTTCGACAAGTTCCTTGCATATTTCCTCGCACAATTGGTCTTGCACGTCGGTAAGCATCTCCGACGAGGTGAAGTCGCGATACGCGCTGAAGGTTTGGTCAATGTCCTTGCCCTCGGCCTTGTTGTCGGTATATTTGACCCTGACGGTGATGGTGAGCCTCGTCATAGATGCGTAGGCATTTTCGGTGACGGCCTGGGGGCTGAGGGCATAGCCGGTGATTTCGCCCTCGATTTGCAGGTCGGAGGGGCCGTCGGTGGTCTGCAGGCGCGTGTTCTTGTCGATATAGTCGAGCAGGGTGCTCTCAAACATGGGCTGCAGGGGAGGGTAGACCAGCGCGGCGCGTATGGGGAACTCTGATACGTGCACGGTGTGGTATACCGTATAGTCGAGGGCCGAGCCGTTCATGCCTATGCTTATGCGGCAGCTAAGCGGCAGCAGCGCGAAGACGACCAGCAGTACGGGGGCGAGAAATGTGCGTAGTTTATTCGAGGCCATATTCCTTGATTTTGCGGTAAAGTGTTCGCTCCGATATTTGCAGTTCGTCGGCAGCGGCCTTTCGTCGCCCGTCGTTTCTCATCAGTGCGCGGCGTATGGTCTCGCGCTCGTTGTCTTCGAGGGTTTCGGGTTCCTTGACAACTTCCGAGTATGCCACGTCGGAGCATGGTGGTGCCGTGGTGCCGCTGTCGGGACGGTGTACTACGAGCGAGGTAGGGAATGTCTCGGCCTTGGATGTATGCTCCTGCTCGATGAGCGGATTTTTACCTATGTGTACGCCCGTGTTGTCGAGGCGGCTCTGAAGTTCGTCGAGGCGGCTCTGAAGGTTGAAAATCATGCCGAAGAGCATCTCGCGTTCGCGTTGGTACGAATGGCTTTCGACACCCACCGTGGGCATATACGAGGTCGCGATTGACGGCAGGTATTGCTCGAGCAGCGAGGGTGTGATTTCGTTGCCGGCCTCGAAGAGGGCCAGTTGCTCGACCACGTTTTTGAGCTGTCGCACATTTCCGGGCCAGCGGTAGTGGCGCATGGTGTCGTCGGCCTCGGTGCTGAAACTTATTGGAGGCATACGGTAGCGCTCGGCAAAGTCGGAGGCGAATTTGCGTGTGAGCAGGCGTATGTCGACCCCTCGGTCGCGCAGCGGCGGTATGTGGATTTGCACAGTCGAGAGGCGGTAGTAGAGGTCCTCGCGGAATTTCCCCTGGGCCACGGCGCCCTGGAGGTCGACATTCGTGGCAGCGACGATGCGCACGCTGGTGCGCTGCACCGTCGACGAGCCCACTTTCAAGAACTCGCCGCTCTCGAGCACGCGCAGCAGGCGCGCCTGGGTGGTGAGGGGCAGCTCGGCGACCTCGTCGAGGAAGATGGTGCCGCCGTTTGCCTCCTCGAAATATCCTTTTCGCGAGTCTACGGCACCGGTAAAGGCTCCCTTCTCGTGGCCGAACAGCTCGGAGTCGATGGTGCCCTCGGGTATGGCGCCGCAGTTTACGGCAATATATTTTGCATGTTTGCGCGCGCTGTAGGCATGTATGATTTGAGGGAAGAACTCCTTGCCGGCACCGCTTTCGCCGGTGACGAGTACCGACAGGTCGATGGGCGCCACACGTATGGCGCGCTCTACGGCAGCGGTAAGCGCGGGGGCGTTACCGATGATGCCGAAGCGTTGTTTGGCCTGTAGTACCTGCGGAGTCGCTTGTGTGTTATTATTTTTGGCTTGCATAGCAGATACAAAGTTACAAATTTTTTTTGAAACTATTGTTTGCCGCTTTTTTCAATCTGCTGTCGCACCGACTCCTCGTGTATTGCCGACAGTACCGTGCGCATAAAATCGGGCGACATGCCCATCTCAGCGGCTGCCGCGAGGCGTTTCTGCATTATTTCGTCGTGTCGTCCGATTTGCACTACCGGCATTCGGTGTTCGCGTTTATACATGCCAATTTGTCGCGATACCGCCATGCGGCGGTTGAGCACGTCGAGCAGTTCGTCGTCGAGCTCGTCAATTTGTCGGCGGAGCAGTGCGAGGCTTTCGGTAGCCACATCTGAGTCGCGGAGCACGAGCGACGACAATATCTGACCGAGCTGTGCCGGTGTCACCTGCTGCTCCTTGTCGCTCCATGCACATTCGGGGTGGCAATGGCTCTCGATGATGAGCCCGTCGAAGCCCATGTCGAGAGCCTGTTGTGACAGGGGCGCTATAAACTCGCGTTTGCCGCCTATGTGGCTGGGGTCGCAGAGCATGGTCATGTCGGGGAAGCGTCGGCGCAGCTCGATGGGTATATGCCACTGCGGCATGTTGCGGTAGATGTGCCTGCCATAGACACTGAAGCCACGGTGTATGGCCCCGAGGCGGTGTATTCCGGCGTTGTAGAGGCGTTCGAACGCGCCTATCCATAGTTCGAGGTCGGGGCTGACCGGGTTTTTGACAAAGACGGGTATGTCGGCGCCGTAATCGGCGATGGCGTCGGCAACTTCCTGTACGGCAAACGGGTTGGCGGTTGTGCGTGTGCCGAGCCACAATATGTCGGTGCCGGCATCGAGGGCCTCGGTCACATGGGCGCGGTTTGCCACCTCGGTCGCTGTCAACATGCCTGTTTCTTCCTTTACCCTTGCCAGCCATGGGAAGCCGGCGGAGCCCACGCCTTCGAAGCTGCCTGGTTTTGTGCGAGGTTTCCATATACCGGCGCGGAAAATCCTGACCCCGGCGGCCGCAAGCTGGCGGGCCGTGTCGATAACACGGTCTTCGGTCTCTGCACTGCAGGGGCCTGCTATGATGAGTGGGCGCGCGGGGGTGATGCCTTCGAGTTGGATTGGTCTGATGTTTGTCATACGGGGGTAAAGTTAGCCCAATATTTTGTGATATACAATTATAAAAAACAAAAAACGCTCCTTAATAAAGGAACGTGTCGCGTAATAAGACAGGCTCGTTTACTTGTTGTTTTGTGCCTCGTACATGTATACTTCGGCTCGAGCCATGCAGTAACTTGCTGAAATGTAAGCGTGTACTGCTTTTCTAAATAATCTGGACATACCTAAAATTGTTGGTTACCTATTAAAAACGCTGCAAAATTACGAAAAAATATTTAAATATGAAAAAAATTTGTTTCTGCTTTTTTATTTGCCCCGTGTTTGGAATTTTAACGGATGTGAGAAGTTTTAATTTTGATTTTGAGTTAATGTGTGTTAAATAAAATTCTTATGGTATGTTCATCCTTAGGATAACCCGTCAAAATGTTTTGAAAAATGCAAAATTAGTCGTAATTTTGTGGCCGAAATATAAGGTCTATCCTTAGATTTGTTGATTGTTTATTATTCACATTTAATATAATTGTCTTGAAACATTTTACTTCTTCAGCGGCAGTTGCTGCTTTTTTGCTATATAGTGCCGCAGCAAATGCCACGACTGTTCCAGAGAAGGATATAACCCGTTTCCTTTACCGTGGACATCACACGACCACTATTTTCGGTGGTGAGCGCCAACAGCTTGTCGAATCTGCCGTGGCACGTATGGAGCGTAACTGCGCACCGCGTTTTACCGGCGAATTGCAGGCTGTCAACCCCGATGGCTCTTACGCTCCCGACCTCGTGCTCGAGAGCCGCGACCTCTATGGCGACATCGACGGTCCCGACGGTGATTTGTGGTACTACCACGGTGCCGTCGAATATGATTATGTGGTGCATAACGAGTATTGGACAGAGGCTCTGCCCAAATCGTTCGAGGTGCAGATTTACGACGGCAAAATGCAGTTGCGCGGCACTGTCAAAGATACCTTCGTGCTCAAAGACGACGAGGCCCGCGTGCGCCAGGTCGAACTGCTGCCTATCATAACCTAGAAATACTTCAACCAGGATGATGCCTACGAGATTGCGGTGTCGGTGATTGTCAACCCCAAGCCCTATGGCGTGCGCCCGTATACGTATATCTATTCACTGGGTAATGCCAAAGGCGACGACGGCGACGACGTGCCCGTAAGGGTGGTCAACGGCATGGTCAGCGACGTGCTCGATGCTTCTGACGAGAATGGCGAGAACGTGATTATGACCTTCATGCACGAGTATAACGATTCGGGCCTTACGGATGAAGATATCTACGACATGGATAATCCCGACGACCCGACCAAACGCGAAAACTACTGGAAATATAACCTCGGCAACAAGATTGGCATGACTTCTTATGCCCGTGTAGATGACAAAGGCAATTTTACCGAGGTTTTTTCTAAAACGACTACCAGCTATCAGGCGCAGGGCAACCAGCAGGACGACCCCCTGTCGATAACGATGGTGCACAACGGCAAGCCCGTCATTGTATATCCCTATTACGAAGACCTGGTCTACAACCCGTTCTATTCGCCTATGGAAGACATGACGCAACGCCAGCCGAACAACCTCGTTGTCGAGATTTACGAGCAGCCTGCCGTGGGTGAGAAATTCGTCCTCAAGCAGACCACGAAAATACCTGTGGTAAAGTCTGCCGAGTCTGATGTGCTCTATTCATATTATGCTATTGGCTCGTTCCGCTACCGCGAGGACATAGCCTTTACCGGCGACCAGGCCGACTTCTTTGTCACACGCCGCGACTACCTCATGGGCGATAGCGAACGTCACAGCTTCTTTGCCTATAATGCCGACGGCACGCTCAAGCGCGAGATTTTCTCTAATTCTGACAGTCATACGCCATTGTCGAATCTCGATGGTTTCGACCCGATGGAGTTGTTTATAGTATATAAAGACTCTAAGTATTTCTTCAATTTCGTAAATATGCGCACCTTCGAGACCGAGCTGACTCTCGACTACGGTCTGATGCTCGATGGCGAGGATGGCGAGCCCGACTATATCATGGCCAACCTCGACCGCACGCTTACCGCCGACGGCAAGTCGTTCTGTTACGTTGCCGAGATGCGCGCCCCCGGCTACGACGATATCAACGATATCAACTACATGCGTATCGTATGGCTCAATCGCGACGGCTCGTTCAACCACATGGACCAGGTAAACATGGGTAATAATGTAAATTATGCCACCCTTTATCTCAACGGTGCCGTGCTGCAGCCCGATTTCTTCCACAGTGATGCCAAGCAGGAGTATATGATGCTGATTAAGCGTGCTCATGCCGGTGAAAACGATACAACCGAAGAGCAGCTACTTGTAGCACAAGTTGCCGATAAGCAAAATCCTGCGGGTAAAGACCTTTTGCTCCTTGGCAATAGCGATGCCGGCGTGTTGAAGTATATCGTGCCGATGCTTGGTGAGCAAAACCGTCTTGCAGTGACCTATGCCGGCTCGGGTAAATCTACCACATATTATTATAACCTTCCCCTCGACGGCGTGTCGGGAATCGAAGGCATAGTGAGTGGCGGCGATAGTGAAATCAAGGTTTCAGGCAATACGGTGATTGCTGACGGAGCTATCGAGATATTTAATACTTGCGGCGTGCGAGTTGCTGCCGGCGTTGATAGTCTCGACCTCGACGGCCTCGCCCCGGGCATATATGTCGCACGTACAGCCTCGGCTGCCGTGAAGATTGCCGTACAATAATATATCGTACCAATTATCAACCCTTTGCCGGAAACGGTGGCGACGTGCCACATGTTCCGGCATCGGGCCTATATTTTTGTCTATCCAAAAATTACACACAATTCTCAATATTTTTATTATGAAAAAGCTTTTACTATCATTTCTGCCGCTGTTGCTGGTGGTTCTGGGAGGGTTTAGTGCCTCTGCCCAGGGCTCTGCCACAGTCAAGTGGACTGTACCGGGCTCGATTGAGGTCATAAAGGGTTCCAGTCCGACTGCTACCGCAGCCCAAAAGATTACGCTGACGCCTGACCAGACGTCGTTTGTCGCCGAATTTACCGGCATAAGCACATGGGGCGACCCAAATGCCGATGTACCTTATTGGTTCAAAGCTGCCGATGGATATACCCTCGAGGGTGCTTCGTTTACAAATAGTTCCTCGAAATTAATGAAAGTCGGTACCGATACTTATTATAAGCTCGACCCGACTTATAGCAAATGGGAAGCTCTCAACGGTATGACTATAACCCTCACCACCGGCTTAGTGCAGTACGAAGGTGAGTTTACCCTCGACATCAACAATGGTGCCGATATGCTTGAAATCTATATGTATGATAGCAAGGGGGATGCGACTCGTGCCTTGACGCCTAAGGATGGCAAAACGACTGTGCCCCTTATCAAGGGCGAGACCTCTATGTGGATACGGACCAAGAGTTACAAAGCTATCTATGAGGTGAAAGTCGGCGACCAGGTGGTCGATTTTGTGTCATTTAAATACACCGTGCCCATCACCAATGGCTGCACAGTATATATCGCCGGTGTCGACCCTGCCACTGCCGCGCAGAAATACAGCGTGACATTCAAGTTTACAAACAACAACCCCGGCTGTGTGTCGAGTGTGCGCAACTGGTCGACCAACAGCTTTGTAGATAATTTTGCCAATGGTTTCGAGGTTACACCCGGTACTATAATCCAGGTTAACCGCGACGAGAGCGGCGACTATACCTACAACTCGATTACTGCAAACGGCCAGGCATCGGAATTCAATAAAAAATTGACCATCAACGAGAACATCGAGTTTGTAATCGATGCCACAACCAAGGTCTACCCCGCACAGACGGCTACCGTATATGTCAACGATATTGATGGCCTGACCTTCAATAATAGTATATATGATACAAATGCCAAGGAAATCTCGGTGACAAAAGTTGCCGACAAGGCAGCCAATACTGTGACACTGGGCAGCTATACAGTCAAAGTCCCCACTACCGAGTACACCCTGGGCAATATCTCGGGTAAGACTAAAAACGTGTTCTTTGATGTCAAAGACGGTTACTGGCTTAAAGAAGGCGTAATCGCTCATCCCGAAGACCCCCAGGACTACTACCTTGCCGGAGCATCTGCCTTCAAGGTAGAAGAGGCACCGGTATATTTCAATGTAGGTAAGATTGACTTCAACGCGCCTGTCAAGATTTACTACCAGGGCCCTGAAAATGTAGCCCGTCTGCGTGCAAAATACTCAAATGCCAGCGGTGAGGTGCAGACCGTGACTTACGGCGGTGCCCGTCCCAACGAGTCCATTGCACAGGGATGGTCTGAAATCATGATAGACCCCGAGTACGACAGCTACTTCGAGATTTCGATGCCGAAAGAGGGTGCTTCTGCCAACTTTGAGCGTTTCGTATGTCTCGACGGCCAGGTGCTTACCCCCAATAGCGACGAGGGCGAGGCTCCCGGCGTATACCAGGGCGTAGTGCTCAAAAAGAACTCTGTAATCTATATCTTCTTCCAGGAAAAAGCTCCCGAGGCCCACACTATTTCGTTCCTCACAGCCGGCGATGCCAAGGCCACGCTGACTAACGGCGGGATTACCGTTACCGACTTCTCGGTTCCTGTCACCGGTTATGGTGATATGAAATACACACTTACCCCCGAGGCTGGTACGAAGGTGATAGTCAACGGTCAGGCAGTGCCTGCCGGCGCATACGAATTTACCGCAGTCGGCGGCACCACCACCAAAATCCAGCTTGTAAAAGAAGGCTTCACCACACTTGCATGCTCTACCGACCCCGCCGAGGGTGCGACTGTCAAGTCTCTTGCATCGGCTACGCTGACCCTTGCCATGTCGAACTTCGAGAACGGCAGCAGCCCCAACATTGTAGAGGATGCCGCAAGCTGGATTACCGTCACCACTCCGAACGGCGAGGTGGCAGTTGCCTCGATTGAACCCGGCGAGTCTGAGGCCGGCATGTCGCTCAACATCAACTTCCTCACGCCTGTCACCGCTGCCGGCACTTGCACCGTCACAATTCCCGCAGGTGTAGCTTACGAAACATTCTGGGACGATGCTACCGAGACATTTGTCCGCACAGCCCAGTCGCGTGTCAACCCCGAAATTAAGCTGACTGTCACCGTAGACCCGAACATGGTTTACAAATGGTCGTTCACTCCCGAGTCGGGCAGCGAAAACGAGATGCCCGAAGACGACGTAATCATTGTCCTCAGCCTTCCCGATGCCAAGACTCTCGACACCGAGGCGTTTGAGGCCGGTACAGGCCCCTGGCTCACATATAACGGCCAGGCAATCTACCGCAGCGATGACATCTATGAAACACCGGGTTGGGACTTCACCCAGACCATGGCTACTTATGGCAAGCCTGCCGTGGCAATCGCTATCAGCAAGGATATCTTCAAGACTGCCGGCGAACTCGTCATCAATGCCGACGAGGGTGCATTTACTGTCAATGGCAGCGAGGCATCGCCCGAACTGAGCTACACTGCTAAATTTGGCAAGGCTATTAACTATACCTACGAGTTTACACCGGCCGCCAACACCGAAATCACCGACTGGTCAGAGTTTACACTTACTTTCCCCGAGGCTACGACTGTGGCTGTAGACGAGGAGAACTGCTATATGGTGTTTATGCAGGGCTATTCATGGGGTACCTCGGATATCGATGTCAGTGTAAGTGGCAACAAGGTTACACTCAAGCCTATCAGCGAATCTTCGCCTAAGGGCGGCACTGTTTCATTCAGGATTGGTGAAGGTGCCTTTATCCTCGACGGCCAATACCCGTCGCCTGAGATTGGAACTTCGTGGACATTCAAACGCACCACGCCTATCAACTTCGAATGGCAGCCCGACCCCCATGGAAATATTGTAAACGAAGGCTACGGTCTCTACGCTGCTATTGCTTACGACGAGGCTGAGACTGTAGACCTGGGTGAAAACTTCAGCGGTATAGTCGTCAAGTTCAACGGCGAGGCCCTGCCTGCCTACGACTGGGAGAACGAGGACGTAATGGGTAAGGAAGTAGTGGCCGAAGGTGGCAATGTGTTGCTTGTCAATATCTATGGCGCAGCCGCCGATGTAGAGGGCGAGATGTCGGTATCAATACCTGCCGGTGCCCTTCTGATTTCAGGCGAACCCAACCCTGCCGCTATCGAATACACCTGGAAGGTCGTTGCCAAGAAGGAATATACCTATGTCATCACCCCGACTCCCGAATCGACTGTCAGCCAACTGTCAGAGCTCACCATCGAGTTTACCAATGCCGAGACTGCAGTTCTCCACGACAGCTTTGTAAATGCATGGATTGGTGTTTGGAAAGGCTATAGCATGATTGCAAGCGCGACAAGTGTCGAGGCTGTGGCCGGTGCCGGGCATCCTACCTTCAAGGTTACTTTTGCCCCGCTTACCGAGGCCGGAAGGTACCGCATCACTTTCTCTGACCAGACCTTCTATTTTGACAATGCCCAGGGTTCTGACTTTATCGAGGCTTGGTACGAGGTCGACCCGACTTACACCGGTATCGAGGGCGTCGGTGCCGAAAGCGGTCTCTTTACTGTCTACAATCTCCAGGGCATCCTCGTGCTTAGTGATGCCACTGCCGACGATGTCAAGGCTCTGCCTGCCGGCATCTATATTGTAAACGGCAAGAAAGTAGCGCTGAAGTAAGTGTAACTGGTCGGAAGAAACATAAAGACATAAAATCAAAAGGAACATAAAAATTTATGCTATTTTTGGATTTCTGTTCTTTTGTTTCTTCTCACCGGCGACGAAATAATTGCTATTAAAACACAAGGCAGCGGGGGTGTCTCCGCATCCCCGCTGCTTTTTTAACTTTCTATCATGACTATCTTCTCCGATTTTTTTAGGTGAAAAACCTGTTTCCTTTGACACAATATTTTAACGGTCTATCATAATTATATCAATGACGAAACATTACCTTACACTCGCACTTGCCTGTGCTCTTGCGTTCGGGTCGTGGGCAAAGACGCTCACACCGGCCGAAGCACTTGCCCGTGCGGCTTCTGACAATGGCACACGGCGTGTAGCGGCCAAGGTCAAGGCCGACCCTCAGCTCGTCTATACGGCATCTACCACTGTCGGTGAGCCGGCTGTATATGTGTTTGCTAAAAAAGGTGACGGCTACATGGTGCTGTCGGCCGACGATGTGGCATATCCGGTGCTCGGCTTTGCCGACAGCGGCACTCTCGATGTAAATAATATGGCCCCGGCCATGCGTTGGTGGCTCGATGAATATGCGCGCCAGATTGCGTGGGCGCGCGAGCGCGGCATAAAGGCCCAGGCTGCCCCGGCACCCAAGGCCGGGCGCCGTGACGTGCCGACGATGCTCAAGACCTCATGGGACCAGGGCGAACCTTACAACGGTCTCTGCCCCGTGTTGAACGGAGGCAGGACATACACCGGTTGTGTGGCGACTGCCATGTCGCAAATCATGTATTATTTCAAATACCCCGAGGTAGGTGTGGGTAAAATCAGCTATAATGACGACCAGGGCTGTGGCAAACGCCTTACCTGGGACCTCGCCGACCATCCTTTTGCATGGGACGACATGCTGCCCGCCTACCGCACGGGGGCATACGACGAAGACCAGGCTTATGCCGTGGCCGAGCTGATGAAGTCGGTCGGTGCCGCTGTGCGCATGAGCTACGGTGCCGATGCCTCGGGCGCCCTGTCGATACTTACAGGGGATGCCTTGGTCAAACATTTCAACTACGACCCCAATATCGACTATGTTGTGCGCAGCTATGTGTCGGCCTCGCGCTGGGACGAGATGGTGTATAACAATCTCGCCAACGTCGGCCCCGTGCTCTATGGCGGCGCGTCGATGATTGGCGGCGGTCACTCGTTTGTAGTCGACGGCTACCAGGCCGAGACCGGCCTCTATCATTTCAACTGGGGATGGAGCGAACTCAGCGACGGATATTATGCCCTCGACGCCCTCAACCCCACATCCTTAGGTGCCGGCGGCGGCGATGGCGGTGGCTACAACTTCACGCAGGACGGCGTCTTCGGCATACAGCCTCCCACCGGCGCCCCTGCCGTGGCCAAGCCCCTCAAAATGACCCAGCAGGGTTCGCTCGGCGGTACGGTAACGGATGGCAAACTTAAAATCGAGCTCGTAGAAGACGGCGAACCGATGTGGGTCAACTATACCCCGAGCGACCTAAAAGTGATATTCGGTGTAAGCGTCGAGAAATTCGAGCCGGGCAAACTGGCCGCCGACACGACGATGGTGCCGCTTTCGTCGCCTATCTCGGTGCCTGCCGGCTATGGTGCTTCTTACGAGGTATGTTCGCCCCTCGACCTGTCGGCCCTGGCTCTCGACGACGGTACATATAAACTCACCATGTCGACATTGGTGACAAGCATAAACAACAAGCCCGTCACCGGGCAGGAATGGCAATCCGTACAGGAAAACCATGGTTATTCGAACTCTTGCAAAATTGTCAAGACGGGAAATGACTATACGGTCGAGGCTGCCTCGGGCAAGTTCTACACCGTCGACGAAATCGCACTTGAATATGAACTCTACTACGGCTGCCTGGCCAAGTTCCACTACAAGGTGACTAATAATACCGACATAGAAATCAGCCGTGGCATCGCGCCGATACTTTATTCTACCGACGGCCAACCTACATTCTTAGGCAACAGCAAAATGCTGTCGCTCATGCCGGGAGAGACCTTAGAGGGCGATATCGTGACCGAATTTGTAGCTATGAGCCAGTCGGCGGGCATGATTTACAATGATACCAAATTTTATCTCACGCTTCTCGACGAAACCTCTAACCGCGTGATGTTAGACCAGATACTCGGCGAGGTGACCATGCACGCAAATCCGGGTATGCCCAGCATCGATATGCTGCAGCGGCTCAATATCGAAAATGCCGATTACAACGTAGGCGAAAAATGCTACGAGGTCACCGACCCGGCCAACATGCAGCTCTATGCTGCCCTGAGTCTCAAAGGCGGATATGTGGCATATCCGATTTATGCCGTTATCCTTGGTGAGCCCGACGCAACGGGGTCGGCACCGGTGATTGACTATGTGGGCGAAAACCTCTTCCTCGAAGACCCCGAGGAAATCTTCGAGTTCGAACACACCTATAACTTCAAGTCTGCCGAGCTGGGCCATACATACTATATGTCGCTTGCCCTCGGTGTCGGCAGCCAGCTTGCACCAATAGAGGCCGGCCGCGAAATCAAGTTCAAGATTATGAGCTACAGCGGCGTGGAGGATGTCGGGGCTGCTGTCGACGCCCCGGCCGAGTACTACAACCTCCAGGGCCTCCGAGTTGACTACGGCACCGCCCCAGCCGGCATCTACATCCGCCGCCAGGGCAACACCGCCACCAAGGTGATGAAGTATTGATAAATAATCCTCATTGAATAAATGGGGCGTATCAAAAGGGATAATTTTACCAGACTCCTCGGAGAGGGTGCAATCAACTAAAAAAAGCTGTTTGGAACCTCTTCGAGGAGTTTTTGTCTTAAAGTGTAAAGACAGCACCAATAATTATTAGCATAGTCTTCAGCAACTTTAATTCTTATACACCAATCAGTGTACATTAAACGCACTTTGAGATATCAATTGGTGCTAAGTATTACGTTTGTTTTCAATTTGGCTATTTACGAAATTTTAAGATAATATGAACCGTTTTTAATTATGCTATAACACAAATTAACAATCGGGGGGGGTAATTTATGAAATAATATATAATTTTGCCATAAATTATTTAATCCTTATATGAGATGATAGTATTGAAAAATTATTCCTGCCTATTTATCGGAAAGTCACATTATGAATTACGCCCCAAGACGATGTTTATAAGAGCCGCAGCATCGTTGTTTATTTGTCTGGTAACGCTTGCGTGTGCCGGAGAATATAAAAATGATGAACCGGAGCCGAACTTGTCAGAAGAAGAAATCGAGGCACTTTGTAAGGAGACATGGGATGATGTGGTTGAAATAATTGGTGATAACTTTTTAGAGGCGCATAACCCCACTGATTTAGAATTCTTATTTGACGATATTCGAGGACTTGAATATGTTGAAGACGTTGCGAGTGATGACAATAATATGTTTGTGAAATTAAAAAATGGCAGCGTTTGGAGTTGGTTGTTCAATAATTATGTATCGGGTTCTTACGAAGAAACAGGAGAAGGGCCAAGAGTAAAAACTCAGACATTTGCCGATGAGTGTGATAGTCACTCTAAACTCGCCCGTGCAAGGGAAATACCACATGTCATGAGAAAGCCTAAGGATGAGAAAGTAAAAGTACTAATCTTCAATCAAACGTTTAAAGATATGCGCAACTGGGATGTGAAGGAGCTTTATAAATGTCTTAAAGATACTCTTGAGTTCGAAGGTTTCGATGTCACATGTAAAGATGGAAACTATAATATGGATGATTTTCAGAATTATGACCTTGTCATAATTCAGACGCATGGCAGTTGTACACCCTGGAGAGGGATTCATTATCTGCTCACCAGCAGTGCGCCGACTAATTCATCTGAAGATTGTGCTACAGTGATAGAAGTACGTGATGGAAAGAAATGCGAGGTGGTGTATAAATCCATATCAGAAGAGAGATTTAAGTCTATGTATTCCAATAACAAATTGAAAGAAAGAGAAACGTTTATTTTTTGTGCTGCCTGTAGTTCGCTTAAAAGGAATGATGGTTTGTCCAATGCATTTATACAGAACTGGGCAAGCGGTTTCGTTGGTTATACCGATGATGTCAGTGTCGGTTATCGTGCGGCTGATTCGTTTTTTCGCTCTTTAATTGAAGACTATACAATATACGAAGCATTTGAAAGGATACCTGAAAATTACCGACATCAGACAAGTTACAAAGACGAAACCGGTGAGATTATAAGACTGAATGCGGTACTAAGATTTATATGTGATTCTCCGGATTATTGTTATGCTCATGATTGTCCGAATGATGACCATCCACATTTGATTGATATGGGTGATGGTGTTAAATGGTCATGTTGCAATGTCGGCGCAACATCGCCTCGTTCCATAGGGCAGTACTATAGTTGGGGCGAAACGTGGACAAAACAAAGCTATTCTTCTTTAGATAATTATGAAGTTATGCACGGAGTGAGATTTCCGTCCGATATATCTGGGACCGAGCACGATGTTGCCTGGGTGAGTTCGTCTCATTCCCTGAGAATGCCTAAGGCTTCGGAGTTTCAGTCATTACTCAAAATATGCAATATGCGTTGGGATGATGAGAATCAGGGAGCTTTGTTGATAAGCACGATAAACGGCAATCGGCTGTTTATCCCTGCAGGAGGGTGGATATTCCATGGCGAAAATATGGGAAAAAATGAAACTGGTATTTTGTGGAGTGCGGAACGAGAGCCCTCTTCTGCGTTTTCAACATTTATGCAAGTAATAAATGATAGAGGAAACGCAAAAGGACAGCTGGCAGCAAGTCGATACAGTGGACATAACGTTAGAGGCGTTGTTCCACAATAATATTATGGTGCTAATCAAATAATTACTGGCCAATTTTATCGGAAGCATATTAATTCATAGTAGGCCAAGGCCTGGGTAATTATAAGTTTAACAAGTTAAAGTGTCTGACAGGCCGGGCACGCTACGACAATTTTATGAATGATATTGAAGAGCTTCTACTTATCCTTGAAGATAAGTATGGAAAAGTTGAGGTAAATGCATGCAACGATGAGGATTGCAGTTGCGCCATATTTCTATATGATGATGACTGTGTTTCTTGCAAAGGAAATGCCATGGGTAATTAATAGACATGACAGATTCGCACAATAGATTTTCGGCAATACTTGTGGTGACTAATTCATGTAATTTGCACTGCAAGTATTGTTATGAATATAAGAAGGATTCATCGGATATGTCGCTGGATACTGCGTTAGATATAGTTGAAAAGGAAATGAACAACCATCCTGGCGTAGACATCTCTTTTGACATTTTCGGCGGAGAACCGTTGTTGAGATTTGACTTCATAAAGCGTTTATGTGAAACAGTATGGGATAAATACGCTCCACATGATATTAAGTTTTCTTGTATAACCAACGGAACCTTGGTAGATGAATTTGTAATAAAATGGTTACAGCAACACAATCGTCATTTTTTTTGTCATATTAGCCTGGATGGGACCCCTGAAATGCATAAGTTGAATAGAGGGGAAACCTTCCCGCTTAATGCAGCAAAAAAATTTGCCGAAATTTGGCCAAATAGGGCTACAGCAAAAATGACTATCTCGAAAGAGACTGTCAGTAGTACCTATGAAGGCATCAGGTATCTTGGAAGTTTGGGCTTGAGAGTGGCTCCGTCGTTGGCCAGGGGTGTCGAGTGGGATAACGATGACCTGAGTGTGTATAAATCTGAATTGAAGAAAGTTCTGGACTATTATTGTTCAGACTTTTCGATATCGAATTTGGATTTATTTAAAAACTCATTGACTCCGGTTTTGCTGCCGCAAATGCAAGAAAAGTATTGTGGTGCCGGTTATTCTCTTTGTGCATATTCGCCTCAAGGAATTAAATATCCATGTCAGATGTTTGTACCGATTTCGTTAGACTCGGATAGATGGAATGCACGTAGTGATAAGGATGTAAGAGGTGGCACAACGTTTTATTATGACCAAGATTGTATAAATTGTCCCATACGTAATCTATGTGCCCGTTGCCCTGGGGTGAATTTTAAGGAACGGGCGGAGTTTGGTGCACGGGATAAGCGTTTGTGCGAATTTTTAAAAGCTGAGTTTGCTCTAATGGCGGAGTATATAATTTCGCGATGTTTAGCCATTCCAGCCGATAAGTTATCTAAAAAAGATTATTATGAATTGAAAGCCGCAGTTGAACTGAATAAGCTGTTGGGGCGTGTCGCTACGTGATATGGCTATATATTGGGGGGCGCCCCCTCTCACATAATTTATTATTGATGCGTTTGAGGGGTGGGCGATGTCGGTTTTGTGCGCGTGGAGGCGGGGCTGTCGGGGGCGTCGGGGTTTTGGAAGAAGGGGTAGGGGACTCCGAAAATTTCGTCGATGTCGCGGCTCGAGCTGAGGTAGCCGTCGACGACGGTGTCGCGGCCCGAGGGGTTCTCGAAGACGTAGAGCTGGAACGCCGACAGCATCGCGGCAAGGTGTTCGAAGACGAGGTCCTGTATGCCCTCGTAGGGGAACCACTTCGACGTGGCTGTAAAACAGTAAACCTGGAACGGTATTCCCGTCGCTGTCTGGGCCAGTGTAGACACGAAGCAGTCGCTGTCGTGGCTGATATAGCGGCTGTTGTCGAGCCACATCTTGAAGTAGGCCCTGAACATGCCCAGGTTTGTGGCGAGTGTGCCGTCGGCGAGACCGTCGGGGTTGGCCACGTCGGCCTCGCGCCCGGCAGCAGCCTGTGCCTGTTTTTTCGTTATCCACTCGTCCATATAGGGCAGCTTGCGTATATTCTCTATCATTTCGGGTGTTGCCGGCAGCACGCTGTCGGCATCTATCATATAGCTGCGGCAGATGCGCCGGGTGTTGGAGACCTGCATACTCCGGTAGTTTGTAAAGCCGTTGGTTATCAGACTGTATGGGGGCACGGTGGTAGTGGTCTTGTCCCAGTTGGTCACTTTTACGGCGGTCAGGCCGACCTCTGTCACGGTGCCGTTGGCATTGGTGCCCGGCACGGCTATCCAGTCGCCCACGTGCAGGCTGTCGTTCTCCGACAACTGTACGCCGGCCACGATGCCGAGTATGCTGTCTTTGAAAACCAGCATCAGCACAGCGGCGAATGCGCCAAGGCCGGCAAGCAGTTTGGCTGGTGACTGGTCGATAATGACGCAGACTATGATGATGGCGGCTAAAATCCAAATTATGCCCTTGACAAGTTGCGCCAGGCCCGTGAGGGGGAGCTTGCGTTTGTTGGCGCGTTTGTCGATTTGCTTCCAGATAGCTACAATAAGGGCCGTGAAAGCGACAGCGGTGATAAAAGTGACATATACCAAGGTAAGTTTGGTCAGTATGCCCGACAGCGATGTATGGTTCGACAGGGTGAACTGTATGAGTATCAGGAATACAAGGCCCGGTATGATGCGGCAGATTTTATGGAAGAACCTTACGTCGATTAGGGTTTCGTAGATGTCCGAGCTCCAGTGCTTTGTCACGAGCCTTACGAGTGACAGCACCAGCCATTGCGTAATCCACCCCACTATCAGGGCGACGCCGAACACGACGGCGGCATAGAGAAAGGTCACGATGTTTTGGTCGTGCTCGAGTCCGAAGATGCCCAGGAGCCAGTTGACGACCTTCATGATTTGTTCGGCGATGGCGTATGACGCGCCATCGTTGTCACCGATGAAATGACGTATGTCTTCGACCGACGGCCCGATGACAGATAGTGATATGTATGGCAGGTTTGGCAGCATGATGTAGATGATGTGTCGGGGTTGAATGGTGTGTCCGCTTGGCGGCGGCGTGTGCGAAATTTATAATATAAGACACCCGTGGGGATAATAATGTTCAGGAGGAGGACGCAAAATAAGGCAAAATTTAAAAAATACATAATTTAACGATAAATTAAATAATATTAACTGAAAATTTGGTAATATATTAACTGACGTGTGTTACCTTTGCACCGTCAATCATTTCAAAAATTTACAAAAACGAACAATTCTTTTTTTTTTTGCTCTCCAAACAGGCTTAAAGCTAACAAATGTCTATCCAGCGTGGGCGCGGCCCGATGAACCGGCATTTGTGTCAATTCATTTAAATTAACAAACATCAATAAGAAAACAGTTTTTATTAGGTCTAATTAATTCCAGAGTATGAAAAAGCTATTTCTGTTACTCGTGATGATTCTTGGTATCGCCGTCGGGGCTGTGGCCCAGGCGCACGATATCCATGGTATTGTCATGTCGGGCGAAGACAACGAGCCTGTTGTCGGTGCCTCGGTGAAGGTGACAGGCACACAGTTGGCTACCGTGACGGATGTCGACGGCCGTTTCGCAATTTCGGGTGTGCCTGCGTCAGCAAAAACTCTCACGGTTTCCTATGTCGGTATGACGGGGCAGGAAGTGCCCATCACCAAGGGTGAAATCAAGATTGTGCTGGGTCTTAGTTCGGAGTTGCTCGACGAGGTCGTGGTTACGGCCCTCGGTATCACGCGCAGTGAGAAGAGCCTCGGTTTCGCAGCGACACAGGTGAGTGCTGCCGAAATCGAACAGGCGCGCACCACCAACGTCATGCAGGCCCTGCAGGGCAAGGTGGCCGGTCTTATAGTGCAGACCACGGCTTCTGACCCGGGCGCGGCAAACCATGTCGTGATTCGCGGTCTCGGCTCAATCAATGGTTCTAACCAGCCGCTCTACGTTGTCGACGGTGTGCCTGTCGAGTCTTCGTCGCGCGGCGTACAGGGCCACGATATAGCCGCCGGCGGTGTGAGCAACATCGCTCCCGACGACATCGCCTCGCTCACCGTCCTCAAGGGTGCTGCCGCTACCGCCCTCTACGGTAGCCGCGCAAGCAACGGCGTAATCATCATCACCACCAAGTCGGGTAATAAAAACGGCGGCAAGAACTATAGCATCACCTATAGCGGCGGCCTCGAGTGGAACCGCCTGAGCCTCCTGCCCGAGATGCAGAACAAATGGGGACAGGGATGGAACGGCGGCCAGACATTTATCGAAAACGGCTCGTGGGGCCCCGCCCTCGACGGCAGCATACAGGTCTACGGCCCGATTTGGAACAACTCGCAGCGCATCCACACCTACGACGCCAAGAAGAACAACGTGCGCGACTTCTACGACACCGGCTTCTCACAGAACCACAACGTGTCAATCAGCGGCGTTAGCAAAGACGAGCGTATGACATTCTATGCCTCCTACTCATATACCGACAACGACGGCATCATCCCGACCGATGCCGACAGCTACCACCGCAACACGATTGCTGCCCGTGCAAGCTACCAGCCCGAGAAATGGCTCAAGGTTTCGGCCAACATGAACTTTGCCAACTGGGAGACACGCACCGTGGCCTCAGACCAGGGCGCATTTGTGATTGACGGCGTACTCGAACTGCCGCGCGACATATCGATTGTCGACATGAAGGACTTGTCGAACCCATTCAACACCCCCGAGGCATACCTCACACCTTACGGTATTACCAACCCCTATTGGGCACTTGCCAACAACTACAACAAACTGACCGGCAAGCAGACCTTCGGCAAGATGCAGCTCGACCTCTTCCCCGTCGACGGCCTCACGCTGACCTACCGCTTCGGTTTCGATTATTCGGACTATGACCTCAAAATCGGTACGCCCGAAATCGCCCTCGACGACGCCCTTATTAACAACGACTATGGCTATGCGCCGTCGTCGATGAACCAGGCCGGCAGTGTCTACGCACAGTATCGTCGCCAGCACGAGCTCAACCATGACTTTCTGGCCAACTATAACCGCTCTTTCTTCGACAAACGCCTCGACCTTGGCGCCACCGTCGGCATGAACATCAACGAGCGTGCCTACAACTGGCTGCAGGGTCAGACCGACAACCTGGCAATCTACAGCGACTTCTGGATGCTCAGCAACGGTTCGTCGCGCTCGGTGCTCGGCGAGTCGGCAAGCAAGCGCCGTATGGTCGGTGTATTCGGCGACGTGACCCTTGGCTGGGACGGCTGGGTTTACCTCGACGTGACCGCCCGTAACGACTGGTCGTCGACACTGCCCAAGGGCAACAATTCGTTCTTCTATCCCGGTGTGACTCTCAGCGGTATTTTCACCAAGTGGATACCGGCCAACCCCGTGCTGACATTCGGCAAGGTGCGCCTGGCCTACGGTAAGACCGGTAACGATGCCAGCCCCTACTATACTGCTACAAACTACCGTCAGGCATATTTCCCCGGATACTATGCCTTGGATATCATATCGTTCCCGATGAACTCTAAGAACGCCTTCATCGCCTCGACGACCGCCGGTTCGTCGACACTGCGCCCCGAAATGACATCAGAGTTCGAGGTCGGCACAAACCTTAAGTTCTTCAACGGCCGCATCGATATCGATGCCAGCTACTACAACCGCGTGACCGACGACCAGATTTTCACACTTCCGGTCGACCCCTCGACAGGTTTCTCGTACCAGGTGACCAATTTCGGCAAGGTTCGCAACCGTGGTGTGGAACTCATGGTCAACGTGCGCCCCATTGAAACAGCAAACTTCAGTTGGGACTTCGGCTTTAACTTCACCAAGAACTACAATAAGGTAGTATCAATACCCGAGAGCGTGGAGGGTGGCAAGGTGAATATCTATAGCTTCTCGGCCGGTAACGACGCCGTGTATATGTATGCCGAGCAGGGCGAAGCCATTGGCCAGTATTACACTTACCTGCCCAAATTTGTCACCGACAAGGACAGCCCCTACTATGGTGCACCCATCGTAGATAGCGCTGGCCAGCCAGTGCTGGGTACATCATTGGAGAAAACCGGTTTCTCGATGAACCACGACTGGACCGGCGGCGTAACCACCGCCATCCGCGTGTTCGACGTAACCCTCAGCGCGGCCTTCGATATCCGCTACGGCGGCAAGATGTTCTCGCGTACCAAGAACCTGATGCAGTTTACAGGTAACGGCAAAGTAACCGAGCAGAACGAACGCCGGCCCTTCATCATCCCCGGCTCGGTAGTCGCTAACGGCGACGGCACCTACAGCCCCAACAACACGCCGATTTTTGTTGCCGACGGCAGCTATCAGAAATATTTCAACGACTATGGCTGGGGCCAGGGTGGTCTTGCCTACCTTACCGACCGCACATATTGCAAGCTGCGCAATATCTCTCTGACCTGGAACCTGCCGCGCAAGTGGCTCAAAGCCGTCTACCTCAACGAGGTGGTGCTGACAGCATATTGCAACAACGCCTTTATATGGACGAGCAAGGACAACCGCTATGTCGACCCCGAGACAACGACGGTGACCCAGTATGGCGACCTCGCCTACGGTTTCGGCGAACTGTATTCAAACCCCTCGTGCCGCAGCTTCGGCGTAAACCTCAAAGTTAACTTCTAAAAGCAAATCCAGCAATGAAAAAGATATTGATTTCGGGCCTCGTGGCCATGTCGCTCTCGCTTGCCTCGTGCGGCGACTACCTCGACATAAACGAGAGCCCCAACTCGCCCAGCGCTGGCGCTATTTCCGAAGACCTCATCTTCCCTGCCACCGAGATGGCTTTCGCCACGTGCTACAGCGATTTCCTGCGCATACCCTCGGGATATTTGGCCCAGCATTACGCCCAAATGTTCGGTACGAGCAACTACCTCGACTATAGTCAGTTTACAATGAGTGGCGCACGCTCGAGCCGCATGTTTACCGTCCTGTCGACAGGTACGCTCCAGAACCTCTCGACCGTGATTGCCAAGTCGAAAGAAAGCGGTAGCAACGGCAACATACTTGCCGCTACCGTGCTCCGTGCCGCAAGCTATCAGGCACTGATTGACTGCTACGGCGAAATTCCCTACAGCGAGGCCCTCAATCCGTCGAACCTGTCGCCCAAATACGACGAAGGCAAAGACGTGTATGCCGGCATAGTGAAGGAACTCGACGATGCCCTGGCAAATTGCGTGGGCACTGAAAATGTTTGCACCAACTTCCTGATGCCCGGTGCGCGTGCCTCGGAGTGGGTTAAGCTCGCCAACGCCCTCAAACTGCGCATCCTCATGCGCGAGAGCCTTGCCGTAGATGTAAAGGCCCAGCTCGACGCACTCGTTGCCGAGAACAACTTCCCCATAGTCGACGTGCAGTGGGAAGGATGCTGGGCAAACGAAAGCGGCCATGCCAACCCCTATTATCAGGAAGAGTTTGCCACATATTTCGGCTCTACCCAGCAGAACGTTGTGCTCAACCTCGCCCTGCTTGCAGCAATGAACGTTGCCGACGACGGCCGTCTGACAGTGTGGTTCAACCCCAATACCGACAAGAAGGAATATACCGGCGGCATCTCGGGCACACAATACCCCGGCACTGCCAGCCTCAAGGCCGGTTACTGGTGCCGCCCCAATATCAAATACGATACTCCTGTGACCCTGATTACCGTTGCCGAGACCGAGTTCTTCCTTGCCGAATACGAGGCCCGCTATGGCAGTGCCGACAAGGCCAAGGCCCACTACGAGGCCGCGATTGAGGCTTCGTTTGCCCAGGCCGGTGCCACCGGCGTAGAAAAGGTCCTCGAGGCTTATCCCTACGACAACGCCCGCTGGGCCGAGTGCATCGGTATCCAGAAATGGATTGCCCTTGCCGGCATCAACAACTTCGAGGCATACTGCGAGATGCGCCGCCTCGGCTATCCTGCCTTCGGCAGCGTGACCGGCGCCCAGCTCTACGACAAACTTACCGATGCTTATAATCCCGGTCTGCTCGTTCCAGGCACGCTCTATACGCCGATTGATTTCAATACCAAGGTTGGGGAGAACAAGCTGCTTATGCGCTGGCCCTACCCCGTGTCATCGGCAAGTGCCAACTCTAACACTCCCGAATTTAAGGGTGAACAAACCCCGATTTTCTGGGCTGCGAAATAACACATAACAAGCAAGGAAATGAAAAAATATATATTGATTTCAGCCATGGCCCTCGGGCTGCTTGCCACTGCCTGCAGCGAGGATACCGAGGGGCTTACCGGCGTGACATATTATGCCGTCATCGAACTCGACGGGCCCGAATATATGACGGCCCCGGCAGGCACGCCGTTTGTCGACCCGGGCTATTCGGCCACCATGCAGGGCGAGGATATCACCTCGCAGGTCAAGGTCACGACCAATATGGACCTCCAGGACCCCAAGCCCGGTTACTACTCGATAGCCTACTCGGCGGTCAACCCCGACGGTTTCTCGGCTGCCAAACAGCGCTATGTGCTCGTTGCCGATGCCGACGACAAGGCTTCGGGCTACTATACCACAACCGAGGCAACGAACCTCAACGGCAGCAACTTCTTCGGCGTAAATGCCTGCTCAATACTCGTATATGGCACGGGTAAGGGCACATATATCATCTCTGACCTTCTCGGCGGCTTCTACGCCCAGGTGCGCGGTTATGGCGACGCATATGCCCTCAAGGGCGAGGTCGAGATTGCTGCTGACGGTACGATAACGCTGGTCGACAGCTATCTGCAAGGATGGGGTGACTCGGCAAACGCCCTCACCGACGGCAAGTTCGATGCTGCAACCGAGACCATGTCGTGGACCTGTGACTATACAGAGTACAACTACCTCTTCAATGTTACCATCACAAAATAATTGAAAATGAAGAAATATATCACATACATCCTGGCCCTCCTTCTCGGCATGGCTGCTACATCGTGTAGCAAAGATGAAATACCGATGACCTCTACCGTCGCCCTCGCAGGCGAGTGGATGGTCGAGGGCTACTTCGGCGACGAGCAGCTCACCGACCCGTTTATGATATTGACATACAATACTAATGACGACGATGGCACGCGCATGTGGATTATGGACACGTCGCCGGCAAACAATCCGGCGTGGTGGTCTCCCATCACCCAGGTCGAGGTCGACTGCAACGTGTCGACGCTGGCTTTCGGCTCGACCAAGACCGAGGTCAATATCAACCCCATCGACGAGGCTACACCGCTCTATGTCACTGTGACCGAGGGTAAAATCCTCCCCGGCGGTGCGGTCAGCCCTTCGGGAATGCCCGTCGACGGTATAGAGTTCAAAATCGAGTATAGCGACGACCCCGGTACTGTATACACCATAAAAGGCTACCGCCGCACAGGCTTCGTGGCCGATGAGGGATAATATATCGAAATGCATTAATTGTTGGTTATTTTTATCAGTCCCCACAAAGGTGCAATCTAAGGCTTGATTCACTTTTAATTGATAGATCTTAAGCCTTCGGCGGGCATGCCTTGATGGCACGCCCGCCGTGTTTTTAGCCAAATCACGGAACGAAACTCGGCCAAACAACCGAACGAAAACGCGCCAAATCACGGAACGAAAACGCGCCAAATTACCGAATTGTCAATTTTTTTGTTTATATTTGCAGCAAATTATGATATTGAATTATGGAAGATAAAGCAAAATATAGACCTCGAATAGCTGATAATTTGTTGAAACGCAAGTTGAAAGGTAAAGGCGCAGTTTTGATTGAAGGCGCTAAATGGTGCGGTAAGACCAGAACTGCGGAGCAGATAGCTAAAAGTACTTTATATATGACTGCTCCGGGGATGGCCGACCAAAATATTCGGCTTGCCCTTATAAATCCTGAGTTGTTGTTGCGTGGCGATAATCCTCGTTTGATTGACGAATGGCAGGTAGCTCCACAGCTTTGGGATGCTGTCAGATTTGAAGCTGACCATCGCGGAGCTTTGGGCCTGTTTATTCTTACAGGGTCGAGTGTTCCTGCTGATATGAGCCATGTGATACATACAGGCACTGGCCGTATTGGGTGGTTGAAGATGAGACCTATGTCATTGTGGGAATCTGGCGAATCTTCGGGTGATGTTTCTCTTAATGCCCTATTTGATGGTGCTCAAAATATTTCGGGTATATCTCAGCTTGATTTAGAGAAAGTTGCTTTTTTAGCATGTCGAGGCGGTTGGCCTCTGGCTGTTGATATGGATGAGGAAACTGCTCTTGACCAAGCATTCGACTATGTAGATGCAGTCACAAAACGCGATATACAAGCGTCAGATGGTGTCGAACGTGACCCCGAAAGGGTACATAGACTTTTGCGTTCGTATGCGCGGCATCAGGGTTCGCAAGTCTCAAATGCTTGCATTAGAGATGATTTGCAAGAAAATGAAGGTGATGCTCTCGATGTTGATACCATTGCCTCATATATAAAGGCCCTTAAGCGTATTTTCGTTATCGAAGATGTTGAGGCATGGAATCCAAACTTACGTTCGAAAACGGCAATCAGAACTTCTGATACTCGTTATTTTACCGACCCCTCGATTGCAACAGCTGCATTAGGCATCGGTCCGCAAGACCTGGTTGCCGACCTCAGAACCTTTGGGTTCGTTTTTGAGGCTTTGTGTGTGAGAGATTTAAGGGTCTATGCAGAGGCTATCAATGGCAAAGTCTATCATTATAGAGATAAAAATGGTCTTGAATGTGATGCCGTAATTCATCTTCGTGATGGCCGTTACGGTCTTGTGGAAATTAAATTAGGTGGTGAAAAACTGATTGAAGAAGGCGTGGTAACTCTCAAATCGCTTGCCGATAAAATTGATTCAGACAAGATGAAAAGACCGTCGTTCCTCATGGTTCTTACAGCTACAGGAAACTATGCATATCAAAGAGAAGACGGTGTGTATGTGGTGCCTATTGGCACTCTCAAAGACTAAAAACAAATGTTATTTAGCCAAATCACGGAACGAAACTCGGCCAAACAACCGAACGAAAACGCGCCAAATTACCGAATGGCTTTATAAGTACCTGTAAATGAGTAGTGATGATAGGAGCTTGGCTCTCCGAGACAAGCCATGTCGAGGCGTTGCTAATATTAAAAAGCATAGCCTGACCAATGGCATGTCCCGGAGAGCAAAGCTCCTACTAAGTGTTCCTATCTTAAAGGGTCTGGGTGTTGTAGAAGTCGAGGATGCGGGCGCGGAGGATGCGCTCGTATTTGGCCTGTACGGCCTGGGCCTGTGAGTTGATATAGTTGCTCTGAGCTTTTTGGAACTCGGTGGCGTTGGCGCGGCCGTTGTCATATTTCACTTTCATGGCCTCGAACGCGGCCTCGCTGCTCTCTACGGCAATGCGTGCCGACTCCTGCTTCTTGATGGCCCCTACAGCCTGTGTGTGGGCCTGCACTATTGCTTTGTAGAGACGGTTGCGGGCATCGTCGAGCTGTAGGCGTATGCTCTCCTGCTGGGCGCGGGCGCGGCGCACATTGTTGCGCGTCGAGAAAGCGTCGAAGATGGGTATGCTCAGCGAGAAGCCGATGCTCTTGGCAAAGTTGTGGCGCATCTGGGCCCCGAAGCCCTCGTTGTCAAAACCCGAGGTCTTGTAGTAGTTAGTACCTAAGCCTGCGCTGAACGACAGTGTGGGTATGTAGCCCGTCTTGGCGAGGGCAACGTTTTTCTCGGCGGCTTCTTCTTGCAGGCGTCCGGCGCGCATGGTGTGGTTGTATTGCAGGGCGTTGGCAAACACGTCGTCGGGCGAGGGGAGCAGTCGCTCGTCGTCGCCGAGCGGGGCTATATCGAAACCTTCGGCATCGGGCAGGTTGAGCAGCTGCGCCAGGTCGAGCCGGGCTATGATGCTGTCGTTGACGGCATTTGTTACCGACAGTTCGTCCTGTGCCACCTGCGCACGGGCCTCGTGTATGTCGAGGCCGGGCAGACGGCCGGCATCGAGCAGTGCCTGGCGGCGGTCGAGTTCCGATTGTGATATGCCGAGGTTGACACGTGCGACCTGTAGCATCTCAGAGGCGTAGAGTGCCTGGAGATACTGGCTGATGACGTTGAGCGTAACGTCGTCTTTCGCCGCCTCGACCTGCTCGAGCGTCGCCTTGAGGGCTGTGCGCGAATATGACAATTGGCGCACGGCGCGGAGGCCCTGGAAGATTGGCAGGCTCAGGTTGGCACCGACCGAGAACGACGAGGTGTTGCGGTTGGCATAAGTATTGTCGGCAGTAAGGCCGCGACCGAAGTTGAAACTCTGCGAGCCGTATGCCTGCACCTGGGGCAGGAAGCGGTCTTTAGCCTCGGTGACGGCAAGCTCGCCCTCGAGCGCGCTGACCTTGCGGCTCTGCACGTCGATATTGTGGTCAATTGCATACGTCACGCACTCGTCGAGCGTCCAGGTCTTGGCTCCTGCACTAAGCGAAGCCAGGGCCACGAGCATAAATAGTGTCTTTTTCATTACTGTTCGATTTTAGAGGCGCGGAGCACTGCGGTTGAGTCAATGCCTTCTTTTATTTCGATGTTTATGCCATCGCTGAGGCCGGTCTTTACCGGGGTGCGTTTATACTCGGGCTTGGGCAGGCTGTCGGTCATGACGAATACGAAGGTACTGTCGCCCTCGAAGGTCACTACCGATTCGGGCACGGTCATCACATCTTGAGCGCGTTCGAGCGCGACCTTTGCATTGGCCGAGTATCCCGAGCGCAGGCCGGTCACGTCGTCGAGCACGAGGGCGGCCTTGATTTCGAAGGTGTTAGCACCGCCGCTGTCGTCGCCCTTGGGCGAGATATACTCGATAGTGGCGAGTGGGTGCAGGTCGGGCATGGCGCCGATGGTGATGTCCATGGGCATGCCAACGCGCAGCTTGCCAACCTCGGTCTCGTCGACCTTGCCTTTGAAAATCAGCTTGTTCATATCGGCGATTTTTGCCACGGTAGTACCGTCGTTCATCGTGTTTGCCTGGATTACCGAGCTACCGACCTTGACAGGCACGTCGAGAATAAGGCCGGTTATGGTTGCCCTGACGAGGGTGTTGCTTTCCTTGGCATTGAGTCGGCTCACGCCCTCGCGCACGATGTTGTAGGCATCGCGTGCGGCCTCGACTTCTTCCTGTGCCTTGTTATAGTTCTTTTGCGAGGTCTCGTATTCTTCGCGTGATATTACGTCCTTGGCAAAAAGCTCCTTGTCGCGTTTAAATTTAGCAGTGGCGTCGGTAAGTTCGATTTCGGCCGTGCTTACGCGGCTCTGCGCGCTCGATAGTTGCGAAGCCTCGGGTATGACCTTGATTTTTGCAATAACGTCGCCTTCTTTGACCAGGTCGCCGGCCTCGACATTTATTTCGCTGATGATACCCGAGATTTGGGGTTTGATTTCGATTTCGTCGCGAGGCTCGATTTTGCCGGTGAGCACGGTGTTGCGCTCGATGGTCAGACGCTGGGGTTGGGCGGTAGAATAGACTTCTTCCTTTTCCTTGCCGTTGTTATATAGGAATACGAAGGTGCCTACAAAGACAGCAGCCACAAGCACCCACAAAAAGATTTTAAAAAATTTCTTCATTATGTCAATGGATTATAGATTTTTAATTTGTAATAGGGGGTTATTTGTCCCTGAGGGCCTCGATGGGTTTAATCCGCATGGCCTTGATGGCCGGTAGTGTGCCGGCCGCGCTGCCGAGGACGAAGAACGTAGCCACTATGGCAAGGGCGAGGCCGAAAGAGATTTCGAAGCCGGCCTTGCCGAGCATGGGGTCGGTAGTGAAGTAATCGACAATACCGAGCACTATGGTGGCGAAGCATACGCCGGCAGTGCCGGCTACGAGGGTCAGCAACACGCTCTCGCTCAACACTTGCACGGTGATGTCGGCCGGGGAGGCCCCGATTGCGCGGCGTATGCCGAACTCGTGAGTGCGCTCCTTTACGACTATCCACATGATGTTGCCCACGCCGATTACGCCGGCTAAGAGCGACCCGGCACCGACGAAGCCCGCAAGTATGGCTATGCCCATGAAGATGCTGTTGATTTGGTCGAACATTTCCGAGAGGTCCATAAACCAGAATGCCTGGCTGTCGGCGGGGTGGATTGCGTGGCGCCCCGAGAGGAAGCGGCGGATTGCCGCCTCGTTCTCGTCGGGCTTGTGGCCTGCCGGGGCGGTGTAGATGAAGAACCCTACCGAGTTGCCCTGGTTAAACGCCTGGCGCAGGGTAGAGCCGGGTATTATGTAGTTGTCGTCAATCCGGCCCATTATGCTTGCCTCGCCTACCTGGCCGGCAACGCCGATGCAGGTAAAGTAGACACCGTTGAGACTGAGGCGTTTGCCTATGGGCGACTCGTTGCCGAAGAGCTCGCTGGCGATATTTCGGCCCAGGACAACCACTTTGCGTGTCTCGCTGTAGTCGCGAGCGTTGATAAAGCGGCCTTCATAAATGACGGGCAGCATGATTTTGCCATACTCCGGCTCTATGCCCATGGCCTGTGCGGCCTTCGACCTCACGGAGTAGACGCCGGTCACGCTGCGGCCGTTGATTGCCGACGAGTACTCTATTGCCGGGGCTATGCGGCGTATATCGTCTACGTCCTCGGTGGTCAGCGTCCAGTAGCTGCCTTTGTTGAAGCCCATATATGAAATCGAGCGTGGGTTCGAGCCCATGCCGCCCATGTTGGTGGCCAGGCCGGCGAAGTTGCGGCTCATGATACCCTTGAAACCCTCGGCGCCGCCGAGCAGCATGGCAAGCATGGCTGTGCCCCAGAAGATACCGAAAGCCGTGAGGAATGTGCGCGTCTTATTGCGTGCAAGCGTGGCGCCGATTTCGCGCCAGTTCTCGAGTTGGAAGATTGTAAGTCGCATGGTTATTCGTCGCGCAGGGCTTCTACGGGTTTGACTTTGGTTGCCTTTATGGCCGGGAAGAGACCGGCGATGGCTCCGGCTATAATCAGGGCGATAGTTACCTCGACGGCGATTGACAGGTCGACCGTGGGATTCTTGAAGCCCTCGGTGTTGTCGCCTACAAAATAGTTGATGAGCTGTAGCACCACGAAGCCCATAAAGACGCCGATATAGCCGAATATGGCCGTCATGGCCACGCTCTCGGTAATGACCTGGGTGACTATCGAGCGCGGCTTGGCACCTATGGCGCGGCGTATGCCGATTTCGTGGGTGCGCTCGCGAACGGATACAAACATGATGTTGCTCACGCCCACTATGCCGGTCAGCAATGTGAGCAGGCCGAGCACCCACACGGCTATTTGCAATATGTTGCCCGCTGTCTGGCCGCGCAGATAGTCGTTGAAGCGGTTCCAAGTCCATATTGCGTTGGCATCGTCGGGCGCAAACTCGTGCTGACGGGCCAGACTGGCACGTATGTCGTCTTCGGCGGCTTCGCCCGATGCCTCGTCGGTAAGGCCCTGCACCGTCACATTGAGCTGGTAGGCGTCGTCGTTGTTGCCCGTCACGGCCTTATAGGCTGTGTAGGGGGCATAGGTGGTGCGGTTCCAGCGGTGTGTGTATATGCCGACTACAGTCCACGCAAGGCCCATCGAGCTTACGGTTTTGCCAAGGGCTGTAGAGTCGTTGCCAAAGAGCAGCGCGGCCTGGGTGTCGCGGAGCACCATCACACGGCGCGCGCCGCTGATGTCGAGGTCGTTGATAAAACGGCCATATTTTATGGTCATGCGCTCGGTGCGGGCCGCGTCGGGAAAGACGGCGTCGAAGCCCTGGATAACGTCGAGCGACGTAGAGATTTTGGCCGTATCGGCCGAGGCAAATGGCACGACGTCGCTGACGGTCGACTCGTTGTCGTTTTTTATCGCCTTGGCGTCCTCGCCCTTAAGCTCTATCCAGCGCCCGTTCTTATACCCCTTGTAGGGCTTCGAGGTGCGGCCCCCCCAGATTGATATGACGTTGGTTGCGCGGCTGCCCATGTTTTCCTCGAAGGAGTTGTTGACGCCCCTGGCCGCGCCGAGCAGGATGATGAGCATGAAGATGCCCCAGGCAACGGCGATGCCGGTCAGCACGGTGCGCAGCTTGTTGTTGCGCAGGGTCTGGCTTATTTCTCTGAGCAGGTCAAGCATCTTGGTTCACAATTTCGCCGTCGACGATGCGGATAATGCGGTTTGTGGCCGCTCCTACGCCGGGGTCATGGGTTACAATCACTATTGTCATGCCCTCGGCATTGAGTTGGCGGAAAATTTCCATCACTTCTTTCGACGTGTGCGAGTCGAGGGCGCCGGTGGGCTCGTCGGCGAGGATGATTGACGGCTTTGTGACGATGGCGCGTGCTATGGCTACGCGCTGTTTCTGACCGCCCGACAACTCGCCCGGCAGGTGTGTGGCGCGGTCGGCCAGGCCGAGGCGTTCGAGCTGTTCCATAGCCAAGGCGTTGCGCTTGCGGCGGCTCATACCCTGGTAGTAGAGCGGCAGGGCCACGTTCTCGAGCGCGTTTTTGTAGCCGATAAGGTTGAACGACTGGAATACGAAGCCTATCATGCGGTTTCGCAGTTCGGCGGCGCGGTTCTCGCTGAGGTTGCGGATTTCTACACCGTCGAGGCGGTATTCGCCGCTGTCGTAATTGTCGAGGATGCCCAGGATGTTGAGCAGGGTCGACTTACCCGAACCCGACGCGCCCATGATTGATACCAGTTCGCCACGGGCTATCTCGAGGTTGATGTCCTTGAGAACGTGTAGCGGTACCACGCCGGGGTAGGTCTTGTTGACGTTGCGTAATGTGATAATCATTTTTATAGAATGTTAGATTATATGTCTTAAGTCCTTATGTGGTTTTTGCCTTGATTGTTTTCTTATATTCAGTCGTACTTTATGCCGAGGCGGGCCTTCATCGCGTCCCAGGGAAATTCATGTCCCATGCCTTTAAGCAATAGGCGGTGCCCGCTGTCAAAGAAATAATATGTAGGCATGCCCTGGCAACCGTATATTATTTTCATAGGGGTGGCATCTTTGAGGAAATCGCTTACTATTGGGAATTTAAATCCGATTTTTCTGGCCTCGCTCTGCAGGGCCTCCAAATTGTTGGGCTCTACCCAGTAGTGGACGATTTCGAATGAGTCTCGTGATGTGGCGTTGTAGAGGCCTTTGAGTGTGTCATGACCTTCTTTGCCCATGCAGCGATAGCCGCTGTAGATAACCAGCACATTCTTGCCATCGAGCGACTTCCAGTCGAATTGAGTCCCGTCGGCAAGTTGGCATGGGAAACTTGCAAGGCTGTCGCCTATTGCGAGCTGTCGCGTGTTGATGTGTCGGTCTACAAGTTTTCCGTAATACGAATTACGGATAGAGTCGGGCAGTGTGGGCAATAATGCCGCGAGGGTGTCTTTTGCGATTAAGTCTCTCACCATATATACACGCTGTATGCCGCTCGGCACGGATGCATATCTGAGTGCCATAGACCGGTTCTCTTCCCGGGATTTCTGATAGGCTTTGCGGTAGATGCCCATGAGGCTGTCTTCCCGGGTAGGATTATTGTCGATTTCTTTCCAGATGCGGTCGCCGATACTGTCGAGCCGGAGCCAAATCAGGCTGTCTTCGTGTAGGTAGTTGCCTTCGGTAATAGGTAGCGAGGCAAAGGCCGTGAGGCCGAGGACAAGCATGAGTATGAAAGAAATGTGTCGTTGCATATTAAACATGTGAAAATTGAGTAATATACCCATATGACGCACGTATCTGGTAAAAGTTACACTCCTTAGAAGAAATTTTTAAGTATATGAATGTTCTAACAGGTTAATTGATGTTAAAAATGGGGTATGTGACTTGTCTGGCCAATATACGCAAAATCGCCGCGATGCTTTAACGACTTGCCATACGATTTGGCATGTCGGGGAATTTTGCTAACTTTGCCGACATGATGAGTCAAGAAGAGTACAATTTCGACTGCGTGGTAGACCGCCACGATACATTCGCGACCAAATTCGAGGAAATGGACCGTAAATTTGGCCGTCACGACCTGTTGCCGTTCTGGATTGCCGACATGGATTTCCAGGCATGTCCGGCTATTATCGATGCCTTGCGCAACCGCCTCAACCATGCCGTGTTGGGCTATACGACCCCGCCGGCAGAGTTTTGGCAGAGCATAACGTCGTGGTTGGCGACACGCCATAAATGGCATGTCGAGGCTGACGAAATCACCTTTATGCCCGGCTTGAAAAAAGGCCTCAGCCTGTGTATCAATTATTTCACCCGTCCCGGCGACGGCGTGCTCATCCAGCCGCCGGTATATCACTCGTTCCGTTCGCTCATCGAGGGCAACGGCCGCCGCGTTGTCAACAACCCCTTGCGCCGCGACGAGTCGGGCCGCTATGTGATGGACTTCGACGGGCTCCTCAAGGCTATACATACCGAGCATCCGGCGATGATGATAGTTTGTAACCCTCACAACCCGATTGGTCTGCAATGGGACGCCGACACGCTGCGTCGCGTGGCGGCGATTTGCCATGACAACGGCGTTGTACTGATTTCTGACGAAATCTATGGCGACATGATGCTCGGTGGCCGCAGCCATATACCTACGGCATCGGTATCGCCCGAAGCTGCCGAAATCACCGTCACCCTTGGTGCGCCGTCGAAGACATTCAACATTCCCGGCATAGTGAGCGCGTGGACGGTGGTCAAGTCGCCCCGTCTGCGACAACCCTTCTTCGACTGGCTGTCGACCAGCGAATTTAATGCGCCCCCGATTGCCGCTATGGTTGCCACACAGGCGGCATATACGCATGGCGGCCGGTGGCTCGACCAGGTGCTGGCATATCTGCAGGCCAACGTAGACCATGCTGCCGAATACTTTGCCGCCAACCTGCCGCAAATAGGGCTTTACAGGCCCGAGGCATCGTTTACGGTATGGCTTGATTTCCATGCCCTCGGCCTTAATCGCGACGAGCTTGTCAAACTGCTTGTCGAGCGCGGCCACCTGGCGCTGAGCGAGGGCAGTACATTCGGCGACGAGGGTACAGGCTTTATGCGCATGAATATAGGCGTGCCGCGTGCAATCCTCGACGAGGGCCTCGGCCACCTCTATGAGGCCGTGCAGTCGCTGGCCGACGGACGACCCTCGGTGTCGTGCGCGCACCTCACCGACATACCGTTTGTCAAGATGAACGGCCTGGGCAACAACTTCGTATATGTCGACTGTATGGAGCGTCCGCTCGACAACCTGTCGGAGCTGGCACGACAAATCAGCCGGCGGCATACCGGCGTGGGCACCGACGGCATCATAGCCATATTGCCCAGCGACAAGGCCGACTGCCGTATGCGTATATTCAACGCCGACGGTTCGGAGGCGCAGATGTGCGGCAACGGCATACGCTGCGTGGCCAAATATATTTATGATAATAAGTTAGTCGCCGACAACCGTATAAATATAGAAACGTTGAGCGGTGTCAAGACCGTCGAGGTCAATACCGGGATTGACGGCCTTACCGACACTGTGACGGTCGACATGGGCAAGCCCGTCTTTGCTCCGGCACAAATTCCCGTTTCACATCAGGGTGAGAACATGATTGATACGCCTGTTGATGTTGATGGCAAGCGCGTGCTTGTTACCGCAGTTTCGATGGGCAACCCTCACGGCGTGGTGTTTGTCGACAGCTTTGATGGAGATGTGGTCACTACCCTCGGCCCGGCACTCGAGTCGCACCCTATATGGCCCGAGAAGGCAAATATCGAGTTTGTGCGTGTTGATGATGCGCACAACCTGTCGATGCGTGCCTGGGAGCGCGGAGCCGGCGAGACCATGGCTTGCGGCACCGGTGCATGTGCAGCTGCCGCCGCCGCCGTTGCCACCGGGCGTGCGCAATGGCCTGTAACTATAAGGCTCATAGGCGGTAACCTCGGCCTCGACATGGGTGCCGACGGCCACATAATGATGACCGGCCCCGCCGTCACAGAATATTCCGGCACATACTACCAAAGCGATAAATAAACTTTTTTTTACAATATTTGTATTATTTATACATGGCGTCGATATTTTTTATATCTTTGCCATGGTTTTCATTTGTACACGCCAAAAATAATATGAATATAGAAGATAAAAAGATTGAAGACACCCGTGTAGAGCCGACTGAGCGCACAACGCACCCGGCGTGGGTATGGCTTGCCGTAGTACTTGCATTGGTAGCCTGGGCCGTGCTGGCATGGTCGAACGGCTATGTCGCCATGGGTGTGGCCGCTGCCGCGATGGCAGTCGGTTTTGTAGGCACCAGGCACAACTCTATCGCTATGAAGCGGCTGGCGGTTACAGCCATAATAGCGTCGACGGTATTGCTTGTCGTTGTCGCCGCATACCTGATTGTGCTTAAAGTAGGGCTAAAGTAGCGCATATACCTAAGTCATAATAAATATTAATACGCCAACCCTGGGCCGGGGTGTGGCGTTATGCCTAATGCAAAGGAGAAAAATTTAGGAAGCCTCTTTAATTTTTATTAATAAAGAAATTTTTCGTTAATTGGGGCGAAATTCAAAAATTTTGACTACCTTTGCACTCGTAATACAAGGCACTCTCAGCAGTGCTGTGCCAGAGATAACAAACAACACATAACTACAATATTTTCAAGCACTTTACAATGAGCAAGATTGAAGAAGTCAAGAAGGCCCGTCTCGCCGAAATCAAAGCTGATTTGGTGAAATACGGCATCGATGGCACCACCGAAGTGGTGTACAATCCCTCGTACGAAGAACTCTTCGAGCAGGAAACTCTCCCCACTCTCGAAGGTTACGAGCGTGGCGTCGTTACAGAACTCGGCGCTGTCGACGTGATGACCGGCGTTTATACCGGCCGTTCGCCTAAGGACAAATTCATCGTCCTCGACGAGAAATCGAAAGACACCGTATGGTGGACTACTCCTGAATATCCCAACGACAACAAGCCCGCTACCGAGGCTGCTTGGGAGGCTTGCAAAACTCTCGCCCTGAGCGAACTTTCGGGCAAGAAACTCTATGTTGTCGACTGCTTCTGCGGCGCCAACAAGGACACCCGCATGGCTGTGCGCTTTATCATGGAAGTTGCATGGCAGGCTCACTTCGTGACCAACATGTTTATCCGCCCCACAGCCGAAGAGCTCGAGGGTTTCACCCCCAACTTCATCGTCTACAACGCATCGAAGGCTAAACTTACCAACTACAAGGAACTCGGCCTCAACAGCGAGACCGCTGTAGTATTCAACATCACCAGCCGTGAGCAGGTCATCATCAACACCTGGTACGGCGGCGAGATGAAGAAAGGTATGTTCTCGATGATGAACTACTTCCTTCCCCTGCAGGGCATCGCTTCGATGCACTGCTCGGCCAACACCGACAAGAACGGCGAAAACACCGCTATTTTCTTCGGCCTTTCTGGCACAGGTAAGACCACCCTTTCTACCGACCCCAAACGTCTCCTTATTGGTGACGACGAGCACGGCTGGGACGACAACGGCGTGTTCAACTTCGAAGGCGGCTGCTACGCAAAGGTTATCAACCTCGACAAAGAGAGCGAGCCTGATATCTACAACGCTATCCGTCGTGGCGCCCTCCTCGAGAATGTTACTGTCGACGCTGAAGGCAAAATCGACTTCGCCGACAAGAGCGTGACCGAGAACACCCGCGTAAGCTACCCCATCAACTACATCGAGAACATCGTTAAGCCCATCAGCCACGGCCCCGCCGCCAAGAACGTTATCTTCCTGTCGGCCGACGCATTCGGTGTACTTCCTCCCGTCTCAATCCTCAACGACGAGCAGACCAAGTACTACTTCCTGAGCGGCTTCACTGCAAAACTCGCCGGTACCGAGCGTGGCATCACCGAGCCCACCCCCACCTTCTCGGCTTGCTTCGGCCAGGCATTCCTTGAGCTCCACCCCACAAAATACGCCGAAGAACTCGTTAAGCGTATGAATGCATCGGGTGCAAAGGCATACCTCGTCAACACCGGCTGGAACGGCACTGGCAAACGTATCTCTATCAAAGATACACGCGGTATTATCGACGCTATCCTCGACGGCGCCATCCTCAAAGCTCCCACAAAGGTTCTCCCCATCTTCGACTTCGAGATTCCTACCGAGCTTCCCGGCGTTGACCCGAAGATTCTCGACCCGCGCGACACCTACGCCAACCCCGAAGAGTGGTACAAGAAAGCTGAAGACCTCGCTTCGCGCTTCATCAAGAACTTCAAGAAGTACGAGAACAACGAAGCCGGTAAGGCCCTCGTTGCTGCAGGTCCCCATATCTGATTAGCATAATCAAGCCAAAATATATCGCGTCGACCCCCAAGCGAGGCCGACGCGATTTTTAAGTTTATCATAGAGGCAAGACTCCTGCCTCGTAGAGGATAAGAGGAAACAAAAAGACAAAAGTCCATAAGGAACATAAAGAATTTTTTTGTGATTTTTTGTTGTTATATCTTTGTGTTTCATTTTATTAGCATCTTAACTCGTAAATTATATAAATATGAAAATTCTGAAATACGGTGTCTTCGCTCTTGCTGCTTTTGCCCTTGCTGCCTGCTCTGACGACGACCCCAAGATTTTCGGTTCCGACGCTATCGAAATCGGCACCGACAAGGCCGGTAACGGCGGCGACTATCGCGGTTTCTACCTGCTCAACGAAGGCAACATGGGTGCCAACAAGTGTACGCTCGACTATTACGACTACACTACCGGCACATATTACCGCAACATCTACTCTGAAAACAATCCCAACCAGGTGCTGGAGCTCGGCGACGTAGGCAACGATATAGCCGTCTATGGCAACCGCCTCTATATCGTGGTCAACGGCAGCCACAAGGTCGAAGTCCTCGATGCAGAGACAGCTATCCGCATAGGCCAGGTTGAGATTAACTCGCCCCGCGAAATTGCCTTTGACGGCAACAAGGCATACGTCACCTCGTTTGTCGGTGCCGGCGAACGTGGCACCGTGCAGCGTTTCGACCTCGAAACCCTCAAGGTTGAAGCCCAGGCAACCGTAGGCTATGGCCCTGAGGATATCGTGCTTCACGACGGCAAACTCTTCGTGGCCAATTCGTGCAACTATGGCAGCGGAGCTTACGACAACACTATCACTGTGCTCGACCCGACGACAATGGGCGTAGATTACACCATCACTACTTCGGCTTCAAACCTTCAGAAAATTGTCGCTGACCAATACGGCAATCTTTGGGTAAGCTCGATGGGCAACTATAACGACATCCCAGCCAAGGTGATAATCCTCAAAAAGGGAACTGATGGCCGATATGCCGAAAGCCCGATGACGCTCTACGCAAACATAGGCGACATGTGCTACTACGACAAGGAGATTTACTACTATGAGACGGCCTACGATGCCAATTGGAACGCAACCTACCGCTTTGGTGCTTATGACACAGCCAGCACAAATGCGGGGCCGATTGTTAACCGCTTCTTAGAGCCGCAGGTCGCTCAGAACTTTCAGACTCCTTACTGCTTGACTGTCAACCCCTCGACCGGCGACTTCTTTGTCACCGACGCCAAGAACTACACCTCGTCGGGGTCGCTTTACTGTTACGATAAGGACTGGAAGCTGAAATGGACTGTCATCACCGGCGACATCCCCGGCCACATCGCCTTCGTGCATAAATAAATCAATAACATCAAATATCACCGGCGGCAGGCACGAACATTCGCGCCTACCGTCGGTTTTCCATCATTGATTTGTAGTAGTTTACAGCGTCGGAAAATAAAAAGTCATTCAAATCGGCATCGCCGCAATCGAATGACTTTATTGGGGTTTCGGCATCTATTTGCCTGAATGTGAATTTGCCAAAGTCCATAATTACATCGGGAATGTGCTTATGGCTTTGAACGCCTCATAAGCCTCTTTCGCCGCTTCTTTTTCGGCTTGGCTGACAGGAGCGGGATTTGCCATTCTTTTGGCAAAATTCTCTGCGTCCTTGCCCCTTAATACAGGGGTTTCTTTGATAGGTCGTGCCATGTTTGTACTCCTTGTTGTTTTACCTTGCAAATATACAACAATTTTTTGATATATAGTGTTGTAAATCAAAAAATCGCAAAACTATAGAAAACAAGTTTTTGGTTGATTTATTGGAAAACTAGATTCAAGTAAATTATCATTGTTTGTTTTCTTTTAGAGATTCAATATACCGATATAGTCTGCGGTAGAAGGGGTGGGCAGCAGTGAGGGTAGAGCTGTCGCCGATGATGAGGAGCTTCATGCGTGCGCGTGTCATGGCCACGTTGGTGCGCCGCAGGTCGCGGAGAAAGCCTATGTCGCCCTTGTCGTTGCTGCGGACGAGCGAGATTACTATCACGTCGCGCTCCTGTCCTTGGAAGCCGTCGACGGTATTGACCGACACAAGGCCGCGCAATTGTTTGGCCCACGGCTGATGCTTGACAAGGTGGCGAAGATAGCGCACCTGGGCGCGGTAGGGCGAGATGATGCCTATGTCAATCCGCTCGTCGATAATCCGCTGGCGACCTATCCGCTCGATATACGCCGTCAGAGTGTCGATTGTCAGCCGGGCCTCGGCGCGGTTGATGCGACCATAATTCTCACCTACGACAGCCTCGCGGAAGTCGGCTACCTCGTCGGTGGGCTCGCTCTCGATGGCCGATGTGTCGACCCACTCTACGGGTATGTCGAGGTCGAGTATGCCACGGTCGCGCACCTCGGGGGCCGCTGTAAGCTGTCCGCCATAGAAATACTCGCTCGAAAAGCGCATTATGTCGCTGTGCATTCGGTATTGCATCGTCAGCAGGGTCACGCATTCGGGGTGACGCTCGATTATCGTTTCCATCAGCGACCGCCCCAGGCCCCCCTTCATGGCCTCGAAACTCTTGACTGTCGGTGGCAGCTGGCAGTGGTCGCCGGCAAGGATTATGCGGCCGGCGCGGCGCATGGGTATCCAACAGGCCGCTTCGAGTGCCTGCGCCGCCTCGTCGATAAAGACAGTGCTGAAGCGCATACCCGTAAGCTGCCGCGAGGCACTGCCCACGAGTGTCGATGCTATGACCTGCACCGAGCCGAAGATATCATTGTTGATGCGCAACTCGAGGCCGATTGCGCGGTCTTTGAGGCGTTCGATTTTCTGATGCCACTGGTCGCTGCCGCGATGCCGTGCCTGGTGCAGGCTGCGCATGGCCTGGCGTATGCTCCAGAGTTCGGGATAGTCGGGGTGCGCCTCGAAGCGGCGTTCGTAGGTCGATGCCAGCATCTTGTCGTCGACACGCGAGGGGTTGCCGATGCGCAGCACGTTGATGCCACGGTCGACAAGTTTTTCGCATATCCAGTCGACGGCCTTGTTGCTTTGTGCGCATACCATGACCTGGCTTTCGCGTCGCAGGGTCTCGTAGATGGCCTCGACCAGTGTCGTGGTCTTGCCTGTGCCCGGTGGCCCGTGGACTATGGCCACGTCGCGGGCCGACAACACCTTGTTTACACCTCTTTGCTGCGAGGCATTGAGATAGGGGAAAGCCATGGGCGTGAGCGACAGTTCGCCGAGGGGCCGGTCGGAATAGATGTTGTCGCGCAGTTCGCCGAGGCGTCCTTTTGCCGAGGCAAGGACGTCGAGCGTTTCGAACATCACGCGGTAGGTAGTCTCGTCGAACGACAGCATGACCCCTGCCCGTCGGCCGGCGGAGTCGAGAAGTGATGTGTCGGCCGTGTCGGCGATGGCGACAGCCATGCGGTTGCCGTCGACATAGCTCACCGTGCCGCCGAATAGTCGGCGTGGCGTGTCGCCGGCAGTCCCCGAGGCGGTGAAGAAGACTACCGAGCGGCCATAGTCAAACTCGTGCTCGGTATCGGGGTCGGTGTCGGCACTGCGGTAGACCTCGATTATGCGCTGGTTGAGCGAGTTGAAATAGACAGTGCCATGCGTTATCGGCCACCATGCCATGCCCCTGTCGACAAGCCTGCTCACCTCGGTACGGTCGGCTATGCGTGTCAGGGCCTCTTTCTCGGCCTCGTACTCGATTTTGAGCAGCCGCCTCAGTTCGGCAATATGCGTGGTAGCTGTCTGCGTCATTTCTCCTTGTTGATAATCAAAACGGCTCCGGCAAAGTCGGCTGCGGCATCGGTGAGGTCGAGATATTGCTGCCACTGCGCGGCGGGGATAATGTAATCGCGCATCTGCTGGCTAACGTCGATAGAAACTATGTCGTTGTCGGCGGTGGCGCTGACTGTAAACGACCCGGTATTGTTGCTGACAGTCCTTCCCAGTGCCGCTAACGCTTCGGGGCTAACAGAATGGCCATCCGGCAGTCTCAGACGAAGCCGTCGGATGTGGTTGTTGGGAAATGATACCACGGCGTCGAAGTTTCGGTTTCTTTCGGCACCGCTTATCCGCTCGGTATCGGCGAAGAGTTTGCCGATATTGACTACGGTTTCATTGTTGGTGTCGGCTGTTATGTCGTCGAATGTGGCGCGGTAGTTGCAGGCAAATGATTTTGCCCCGGGCATCACGCCGCGCGAGGTGATTGCTACAGTGTCAACTTTGGCGGGTGTAAGACCGGTCGACTTGGCAAGCTCGTCTTTCATCGCCTCGTATAGCTCTTCATGGGCCGCCTCGGGGTCGTATGCTGTGTCCTTGTAACGGTCTTCGTCGGCTATGCCGAGGTAGTCTTCGGCTTCGTTGAGCCATGAGTGGCGGTCGTTGAACCGCGAGGCAAGGATTTGTTTGTGGCCGCCGACAGCCGAAATGGAGCCGGTCAATGTTGCCTTGCCTGTGGCGGAGTCGAGGGTCAGGGTCATCTCGTCGATGCGTGTGTTGGCGTTGGGCTTGGTGGGCGGGATGGTGAACATCTCGGGGCTTGTCATCGCATCTTCTGGAATTTTGCGGTAGCAACCTCCCTCTTCGGCCTGGTAGGACAGCGGCCATTCGCCGGGGGCGCATGAGAGGACTGCTTCCGGGTTGTATGGGCGGTCGCCAATCATGGCTACATAGTCGGGCGACCGCCACGATGTAATCATCGACAAAGGTGTGTCGTTGCTTGATTTGATAAATCCTATACCCGAGGGGATGGTGAACTTCGCCTTGTCGGCGGCATCACGGAGCATGAACGACAGTCCCGTTGGCGAAAATCTCTCGTCATCGATAAGCGATAGGTACATCACGGCCACGTAGGTGTAGTCGGACAATTGGCGCGGCCCGGCATCGGGTGTGGCCTTGCGGTAGGCCTTGGTCATCGAGGCTGCGCGACTTGGTATGCCCGACTTATAGTTGTAGGCACGCAGGAAGTAGGCGATATCCTGGTAGTATGTTTGTGATGGAAGGACATATACGCCTCCCTTGCGGGCACTCTTGGGTTTGAACGTTATGCCTGAAACCTGTCGGCCTAAAAATGCGTCGGACGATATAGCGTAACCGCCTATCATGTTCGCCCTCTCGGTCGAATAGCGCGGCTGTGAGTTGTTGTTGAGTATGCGCATCTCAAGGAAAGGCAACTGCCTGGCCGCGTTGATATATTTTGTCGACGGTACCGCGCCCAGATTGACAGTGTGCAGCCTGAACTTGTTCTGACCGTCCTCAAGGTGTGCGACCGGTACTGGTGCGCCGTTGTTTGCCCTCATCTCCAACGTGAGTGTCGGGTCGACCGAACACTCCACTATGCAGTTGAGCATCGGGTAGCGGGCGGCAAAGGTGACTGCGCGGACCGATATGTCTAATTCGTCGCACATTTCCTCGGTATAGTAGAAATAATCGAGTACGTCGCCAACCTCGAGGTCGGGGATTGCGATGCGGTTGCAGCGTTTCTTGTTGCCTTTCTTACCGTCGGCTATCGGCAGTGCCTGCGACAGGTCTACCTCGTGCATGGTGCCGTCGGCCTTGTAGACGCGCACACCGAAGCCCTCCTCTATTTCGGCGAGTTTGATGTTGCCGAGCCACTGTTCGTCTTTTTTACCGAACTCGAAATTGGCATGCCTCTTGACTGCGTCTTTGTCGAGCAGCTTTATCATGACGCGCTCTATCTCGCGGGCACGGGTGATATTACTGCCATAGTCTGCGCGCTGCTCTTTCACAATCGAGGGGGTGTATTCGTGTACGGCGCTAAGACCGTTGTAGTGGGCGATGATGACGGCGGAGTTAGACTGCGCCAAGCTGTCGGGGATAGGGGTCTTGGGATTGAATACGGGCGAAGCCATGTCCCAGGCCGCCTTGGCTCCGCGCTGGTTGATTTTTGCCACCGGCATTGCCTGTAGGCCGCAGGCGAGGCTCAGTGCCACCAGTGTGATGATAAATCTGGATTTCATGATTATTTGATTTTTTCGAGCACCATTCGCGAGTCTGATGCCCTGATTATTGATTTTAAAGTGTCGTTCCATTCCTTTACCCTGTCGACGGGCACATACTGCTGTTTCATGCGCAGTCGGCTGCGGCAGTTTACCGAGTTGTCGGCTGCTGTAAACTCGATGGCGGCGTCGAACCATTCGTCGTCTATGGCAAAGGGTTCGGGAAGCGATTTTACGGCAAAGCCGTCGGGCAACTCGAGGCGTATGTCGGTCGTGGTGTTTTCGAAGTGGTCGAAGCGTGCGTCGCTACGTCGCTTTTCGGTGTCGAAGTTGGAGCAGAAAAAGCGGTAGACGGGCGATAATTTGACATATAGGTTCTTGCCAACCGATTGCACGGCCTCGGCGTTGTCGACCCCGGCCGTAATGCTGTCGCCGTTATATTTTATTTCGCTTGTGCGTATGTTGGCGTTTCCGCGAGTCACTATGTTATTGATGTATTTTTCGCGGCGGTTGACAGGCGCACTGTCATATATTTGACTGACAAGGGCCTTGTAGTCGCCGGTCATCGTGTGGCAAGTCCTGCCGTCGAGTCTGTCGCCAAGTATTCTTGCCGTCATGTCTACGCGGTATTCCGACTCGTCGGCAGTCGGTGTGGGCACTGTGCGCAACATGTAGTCCTCGCCGTCCTCGATGAGGGCCTGCTGTCCGCGTATGCCGGCGGCGATATACCCTGCCGGCACGTGGCCGACGGTGCCGTCGACGTATATTATGCTGTCGCCCACAAGGGCAGCGGCAATCATGTGGTTGCCGGTCGACCGTGCCGTATGCTCTTCCCATGTGAGGTCGGAGTGACCCGAGGTGCCAATCCACACCATGCGGCCATCAATTCCGACGGCCCGCATCATGCCCTTGATGAGCGATGCCGACCCTTTGCAGTCGCCGTAGCGGCATGCAAGCACCTGCGCCGGGGGTGCCGGGCTGAAGGCATAGTCACCGTGCTCTATGGCAACGTAGCGTATGTTTCTGCGCACCCATGCGGCGATGCTGTCGATTTTGGCTATAGTGTCGGGTGCGCCTTGTGTTACCTTGTTCGCAAGCTCGCCCACTTCGGGTGCTATTGCCGTATAGTCGGGCAGAAAACTACGTAGATGTGAATATAAATCACCTACGCTGCCAAACATGCCTTTTACCAGCAGGCATGGCATGGCGACGAGGAGAGTGCCGTATTTCTCGCTCCGAAGCGGCTCTATGTCGCGGGCATCGACTGTATAGGTCACATCACCCTTGGGGCTTACTGTCTTGGAAAAGTGCATGTTGCCGTTTAGATTGCGAGGTTCTATGGTAATAGTGGCTGCAAGTTCGGCCGGTATGGTGACGTTGGTAGCCGATTTGACGGTAAACTCATTGCAACCTAAGGGTATTTTGCTGAACTGTTCGGGTACTTTGATGGTGCTCTTAAACTCGGCCTTGACCGGCTTGCCTTTTTTCAGCTCTAAAGGCAGGGCGCAGATGCGTTGGTCGTCGTAAAAGATGTCGTCGTCAATCCACTGGCGGTATATAGGCTTCGACCCGGGTGCCGATGCCTTGTCGATGCTTGTGTTGTCGTCGTAGAATGTCATGGCGATGGCGTCGTCGTCGCTGCGCAGGGCTTCGAAAGTCTGCGTCTTTTCAACCTTTACCTGCCATGGCTTGCCGTCGCGGGCTGTCAGTCGGTAGTTTATGACTTCGTCGGTCACGCGGACATTGTCGGGGTGTGTGGCCCCATGGGCATACGCGCCGGCGAGTGTAAATAAGAGAATCAAGGAGAGTATCTTCATGGTGATGACTGGTTTTATTATGCAAATATAACTATGTTTTTTCATAATTCGTGCTTTTTGCGTAATTTTGTGCTGAAAAACGTTATCATAATTCAACATTATGTCATTTAGAAGTCTGACAAAAGAAGAAATTCAAGCCCTCGAGGCAAATGGATGTAGTGGTAATTGGCCGGGAGTGACCGTGGCAGAGGGCTTCGACCCCTCGCGTGCCCGCAATGTCGTGTTTTCGGGCGAAGTAAGTATCGATGCGGCCTCGGGCAGCTTTTATCTGCCGTGCGGCATAGAGCGTCGCAGGGGTATAAGTAATGTCACCCTGCACAATGTGAGCGTCGGCAAAGACGTGTATATCAACAGTGTGGCAAACTATATTGCCAACTACGAGATAGCCGACGGGGCCATAATCGAGAATGTAGACCGCCTCGAAGGTACGCTCAAAAGTACCTTCGGCATCGGTACCGAGGTGTCGGTACTCAATGAGACCGGTGGTCGCGAGGTGCCGATTTACGAGTGCATGTCGGCCCACACTGCATATCTCATCGCCATGTACCGCAACCGCCGCGAGATGGTAGAACGCCTCGTGACGATGATTAAGGTTCATGCCGGCAGCCTCTACGGTCGGCGTGGCCGTGTCGGTGCCGGTGCCCATGTCGTCAATACCGGCGAGATTACCGATGTTATGGTTGGCGATTTTGCCGTAGTCGACGGTGCCACGCGCCTTGCCGACGGCACCATTACATCGTCGAAGAGCGACCCCGTAAAGGTGGGCCGCGACGTCATCGCCGAAGGTTTTGTGTTTGCTGCCGGTGCCTGTGTCGACGACGGGGCAGTAATACACCACTGTTTCATCGGCCAGGCCACGCACCTGACACACCTCTTCTCGGCCCACGACTCGCTGTTCTTTGCCAACTGCGCGTGCGAGAACGGCGAGGCGGCGGCAATTTTCGCCGGCCCCTATACGGTGACAATGCACAAGTCGAGCCTGCTGATTGCCGGCATGTTCTCGTTCCTCAACGCCGGGTCGGGTTCAAACCAGAGCAACCACATGTATAAGCTCGGCCCGATTCACCAGGGCGTGGTAGAGCGAGGCTCCAAGACCACGAGCGACTCATATATATTGTGGCCGGCAAAGATTGGCGCATTCTCGCTCGTGATGGGACGCCATGTCAATCACCCCGACAGTTCGCGCCTGCCGTTCTCATACCTGATTGAGAACCGTGGCGAGTCGTTCCTCGTGCCCGGCATCAATATCCGCAGCGTGGGCACTATCCGCGATGCCCAGAAGTGGCCTCGACGCGACAAGCGCAAGAGCGGTCATCTGCTCGACAGCATTAACTTCAACCTACTCAGCCCTTACACTGCGGGCAAGATGCTCGACGGTATCGGCCTGCTCGACCAACTCGAGCGCACCGCAGGACTTACCGCCGAGCGTTTCTCGTTCCAGACCATGACCATCGAGGCCCACGCCCTGCGCAAGGGCCGCAAGCTCTACGGCATGGCCCTCGATAAATTCATGGGCAATACAGTCATCAGCCGCCTCGGCCTGACGCCTGTTGTCGACGAGGACGACCTGAGCCGCCGACTTATGCCGACAGCCGCTGCCGGGGCAGGGCAGTGGGTCGACGTGTGCGGCCTCTTCGCTCCCAAGAGCGAGGTCGATGCCATTTGCGACGCCATTACCGCCGGCGACATTGCGACTATCGAAGAGCTCGAGCATCATTGGCGCGACCTTCACGCGCAGTATTACGACATGGAGTGGACGTGGGTTGCCGACATCATGGAGTCGTGGTACGGCAAGCCTGTCGAGGACATTACGGCCGACGATGTCCGCAAGATTATCGGTCGCTGGCTCGAGAGCGTGACCTCGCTCAACGACATGCTCCTCGAGGATGCCCGCAAGGAATACAGCCTCAAGTCGCGTACCGGCTTCGGTATTGACGACCCGGCGGCCAGTGCCGACGACGACTTTACCAGCGTGCGAGGCAGCTACGATGCCGACCCCTTCGTGGCGATGGTAAAAGAACACACTGCGAAAAAAACCGCCCTCGCCACTCGCGTCCTCGCCCAGCTCGAAGGGATTAAATAAACTCAGAAACCTTGAACTATGAACTACTTGTTGAGACGCTATGTCCTGATTTTCGCTGCGTTGCTATGTGCAACGGCGGCTTTCTCTCAGTCATGGATATGGTTTCCGGGCGACATGGATATCTGGACCGGTAACCGCGTGAACAACCGCCGTACCGAAAACGGCGGCATGTGGCCGGCTTTTTGGCGCAATGACAGCCATTGGCAGACTGTCGAATTTTCAAAAACCGTCGACCTTGACCATGACGAGGAAGTCGAAATTGCAGCAGAGGGAAAGTATAGCGTTAAGATTGACAAGTGGTTCATGTTCGGTATGCCCGACAAAATAAGCATACCCAAGGGGAGGCACAAGATAATAATTACAGTAAACAACCTTGTATCGCCCCCGGCGATATGGGTCAATGGGCCCTCGGTCAAAAGCGACGAGACGTGGGCTGTAAGCAACTATGCCGTTTCCGAGCGACCTGACACATGGTATGATGTCGACGGCAAGCCTATGTTTGCCTCGCGTAGTGCCCGACCGTCGCAATACAGGCTCCCCGTATCGCGTGTCTTCCCGGTCGATGTCTCCCGGTCGGGCAGGGAGATTTTTGTCGATTTCGGGCGCGAGTCGATGGGCTATCTGAGTCTCGACTCGGTGTGTGGCGACGGTGTGGTAAGGGTATGGTATGGCGAAAGCCCCGACGAGGCCCGTGACAAAGAATGGGCATACCTCAAAGATATGGTCACTTTTACCCCCGACAGCATAATCGACATGCAGGATATGACCGTGAGCCGCCGCACCACGCCCGACTATAAACTTGCAAACAGCAGGGCGATACGCTATGCGCTAATCGAATATGACGAGGGGCTGGATGTAGGCACGGTATCATTGATGTCTGAGATGAAAGACCTCGGAGATAGATATCGCGGCTCTTTTGAATGCAACGACACCTTGCTCAACAAGATATGGGACGTGAGTGCATATACGCTCCATCTTACCAACCGCGAGGTGATGATAGAGGGTGTAAAGCGCGACCGCTGGATGTGGAGTGGTGACGCTATACAGAGCTATCTCATGAACTATTACGTGTTTATGGATATGCCGGTGGTAAAGCGCACCATCTGGGCGATGCGAGGCAAAGACCCGGTGGAGCAGCACATCAACACCATTCTCGATTATACCTTCTACTGGTTCAACTCGGTATATGACTACTACCTCTACACCGGCGACGACGACTTTATGAAGCGTATTTATCCACGTATGCAGTCTTTAATGTCGTTTGTCGAGGGTCGTCTCGACGGCAACGGCATGGTCGAGGGGCAGAAAGGCGACTGGGTGTTTGTAGACTGGTCGCCGGGGCCGATGTCAAAGAAGGGCGAGCTGTCATTCGAGCAGATGGTATATCTGCGTAGTCTCGACGCTATGAGTCTTTGCGCCGAAATCGTGGGTAACGAAGGCGACAGACAGAAATATGCCGATATGGCCGACAATATCAGGCGTCAGTTGGTGCCGCGTTTCTGGAATGACGAGAAAAACGCATTTGTGCATACCGTGATTGACGGCAGGCAGAGCGACGAGGTCACACGCTATGCCAATATGTTTGCCGTACTCTACGGCCTGGTTGACGACGAACGTTCCGATGCAATACGTGACAATGTATTGCTCAACGACTCGATAATGCCCATTACCACACCCTATATGCAGTTCTACGAGCTTGAGGCTTTGTGTTCATTAGGCGAACACGGGCGCGTGCTCGACGAAATGCGGTCGTACTGGGGCGGTATGCTTGGCGAGGGAGCCACTTCGTTTTGGGAAACCTACGACCCTTCGGAGCCGTATCCGCAACGTCTTGGTATGTACGGACACCCCTATGGCAAAAGTCTTTGCCACGCCTGGGGCGCTTCACCGCTATACTTGCTGGGTAAATATTTCCTCGGCGTGCGCCCTACTAAACCCGGCTATAAAGAGTGGGTGGCCGAGCCTCGGTTAGGTAATCTGAAGTGGATGCGCGGCGATGTGCCCACACCACGTGGCAATATACATATCGAGATGACCCGCAAGGAAATAACTGTAAAGGCCAATAATTGTGGCGAAGGCACATTGTTGTTTTCTTCGTCAAAGCGTCCTCGTGTTACAGGTGGCACCATCCAAAATCTTGCCGACGATTCTTACAAAGTCGTAGTGCCCCCCGGCGCGACAGTAAAAGTCTCGGGCTCGTTCTAAGCATGCTTTAGCATATAAAGCGCAGCTTGTAAAATTTGATATTTTGCAGGTTGCGCTTTTGCTTTTTACGGAATGTTGCAAATTTCTAACGTAAAGGTGCAAGTCGGTTTGGGTAATAATGCGTAACTTTGCGTGAGAAACTTTTAATATTATGCATAAATATATCATACTGCCCTTGATAGCCGTGCTTTCGTCGTGCGGCGGTCAGAAGCAGGGCGACAGTCATGGAGGCGAAGCAGCCGAAAAAAGCGATGAACACGGAGAAATCGTACTGCACAAGGAAGTTGCCGACCAGTTCGGCGTGGTAGTCGACAGCGTTGCCAGTGGCGATTTTGCCACCACGGTCCGTGCTGCCGGGGTGGTGCTCACGGCAAGTGCTGCCGATGGCGTGGTGTCGGCTCCGACGGCCGGAATTGTGCGTTTCGCGCCGGGCATAGAGGCCGGGAAGGCTCTCTCTGCCGGCAGCCTGGTAGCCACGATTGACGCACGTAATGTGAGCGGCGGCGACGCCAATGCCGCCGCACGGGCCGCATTGGATGCCGCAAAGACCGAGTATGAGCGCATCGAGGCCCTATATAAAGAGCGTCTTGCCACCGTGGGCGAACGTAATGCCGCCCTTGCCGCATATAACCAGGCCAAGGCCGCATATAGCCCGTCGGCATCGTCGGGCCGCGCCACGAGTCCCATCGCCGGCACCCTGACCTCGCTGGCCGTGCGCCAGGGGCAGTATGTCGCTGCCGGAGAGGTGATTGCCACCGTCGCAGGTGCATCCGACCAGACCCTGCGCATCGACCTGCCCCAGCGTTACTATGCCATGGCCCCGACACTTACCGACGCTGTAATAACACTGCCATATGGCGACACAGCCGTGCGCCTCGGCGAATACGGCGGACACCGCATCACCTCCGCGCCCGTTGCCCAGGGAGGGGCGGCGGCATACGTGCCTGTGTATTTCAGCGCCGGCCGCACTCCCGGGCTCGTTGCCGGTACTACTTTTACGGCATACCTGCTCGGCACGCCGCGTCACGACGTGGTGTCGGTGCCCGCGACGGCAATTTCTGAGCAGCAGGGCGATTATTTTGTCTACGAGCAGCTCGACGACGAGTGCTATGCCAAACGCCGTGTCGACATCGGCGCGACCGACGGCCAGCGTGTAGAAATCACGCAGGGCATCGCCCCCGGCACACCTATTGTAGCTAAAGGCGTGACCACTATCCGCCTTGCCGAGACCGGGAGCAATATTCCCGAAGGACATTCGCACAACCATTAATCTAACTCAACTTTCGCAAGCGAAGTTGAAGTTTAAGGTTAAAGTTTAAGGTTTAAAGGTTAATGAGATTGTCGACATTTCGAAACCTGACTTAACTCCGACGCAACCTTAACCACTAATCTTCATTTAAGTAAGCTCGCGAAACTTAAATAACTAAGATGCTCAACAAAATCATACGTTTCTCGCTCGACAACCGTCTGACGGTACTGATTGTCACGGCACTGATGCTTGTCGGCGGAGTAATCGCGCTGATGCGCATGGAGGTCGATATCTTCCCCGACCTCAACGCCCCCACGGTCGTGGTAATGACCGAGGCACCCGGCCTGGCACCCGAGGAGGTGGAGAAAGTGGTAAGTTACCCGATTGAGACGGCGGTCAACGGCAGCACGGGCGTGCGCCGTGTGCGCTCTACATCGACTACCGGCTTTTCGGTGGTGTGGGTCGAATTTGACTGGGGCACCGACATCTATACAGCGCGCCAGATAGTGAGCGAACGCCTCGATGCCGCCGCCGAGAGCCTGCCCGAGGGTGTCGACAAGCCCGTGATGGGGCCGCAGTCGTCGATTTTGGGCGAGATTATGATTATCGGCCTGCGCGCCGACTCGACCTCGCTGCTCGAATTGCGACGTCTCGCCGAGACCACCATAAGGCCGCGACTGCTTGCCCTCGGCGGCGTGTCGCAGGTGTCGGTCATCGGCGGTGACGCCCCGGAGTATCAGATTAAGATTAACCCCGACAAGATGCGCCTGCTCGACGTGAGCCTCGACGAGGTGCTCGAAGCCACCGACGGTTTCAACTCCAATGCCGGCGGCGGCGTGGTGTACCAGTATGGCAACGAGTATATAATCAAGGCCGAGATTAATACCGACAAAACCGACGACCTTGCCCAGTCAGTGGTACGCAGCGATGAGCGAGGTATAATTACCCTTGGAGACATAGCTACCGTAGAGCTTGGCGGACGCCTGCCGCGCATAGGCGTGGCGTCGGTCGAGGCCTCCCCGGCCGTGATTATCACCGTGACCAAGCAGCCCGGCACAGGCACAATACAGCTTACCGGGGAAATCGACAAGGCCCTTGCGTCGATGGCCCCGACTCTACCTGCCGACGTGAAGGTGTCGACCGATATATTCAGGCAGAGCGACTTTATCGACAACTCGATTAGCAACCTGCAGCGCAGCCTGCTCGAAGGCGCGCTGTTTGTAATCATAGTGCTGTTCTTCTTCCTGATGAACCTGCGCACGACGCTAATCTCGGTCATAGCCCTGCCGCTGTCGATTATCGTGTCGGTGCTGATACTCAACGGCCTGGGCTATAGCATCAACACCATGAGCCTCGGCGGCATTGCCATTGCCATAGGCTGCTTGGTCGACGATGCCATCGTCGATGTCGAAAACGTGTATAAACGCCTGCGGCAGAACGCGCAATTGCCCGCCGGTGAGCGGCAGGGCATACGCGACTGCGTATATCATGCCTCGGCCGAGGTGCGTATGCCCATTTTCAACTCGACGCTGATTATTACTGCCGCCTTCCTGCCGCTGTTCTTCCTTACCGGCATGGAGGGGCGCATGCTCATACCACTTGGCGTGGCCTTTATCGTTGCCCTTGCGGCATCGACTATCGTCGCCCTGACGCTGACACCGGTGCTGTGCAGCTATCTGCTTGGCAGCAAGGCGCAAAATGCCGAACTGGGCCGCGAACCGCGTGTCACCGTGGCCATGCGCCGGGCCTACAGCCGCTCGCTCGAGTGGATGCTCGGCCATACTCGCGGACTGCTGGTATGCACCGGAGTTCTGTTCGTGGGCGCACTGGCATGTTTCTTTATGCTCGGGCGAGGCTTCCTGCCGCGTTTCAACGAAGGCTCGTTCACAATCAATGTGTCTACGTTGCCGGGTATATCGCTCGACGAGAGCGACGCGATTGGCCGCCGCGCCGAGCAGATTATCCTCGCGACCCCCGAGGTCAAGACCGTTGCCCGTAAGACCGGCCGTGCCGAGCTCGACGAACATTCGCTCGGCGTCAACGTGTCGGAAATCGAGGCCCCCTACGTGCTCGACGGCCGCAGCCGTGCCGAGGTTGCCGCCGACCTGCGTCACCGCCTCGGCGAAATCCCCGGCGCCGTGGTCGAAATCGGCCAGCCTATTTCGCACCGCATCGATGCCATGCTGTCGGGCGCGCAGTCGCAGATTGCTATTAAGATTTTCGGCCCCGACCTCAACCGTCTCTTCGAAATCGGGCAACAGGTCAAGGAAATAACCCACGACGTCGAAGGCACGGTCGATGTCAACATCGAGCAGCAGACCGAGCGGCCCCAGTTGCTCATACGTCCTCGCCGCGACATACTCGCCGTCCGTGGCGTGCGCATGGGCGACTTTGCCAAGGCTGTCGAGACCGCCCTCGGCGGCCGTGTGGTGTCGCAGGTCTATCGCGACGGCTATGCCTACGATGTGGCCGTAATCCTCGACGAGGCGCATCGCAGCACGATTGACGATATAGCCGCGCTGACCGTCGACAGCCCTTCGGGCAAGGTGTCGCTCGGCGAACTTGCCGAGATTAAATCGACCACGGGGCCTAACACCGTCAACCGCGAGAACGTGGAGCGCCGACTGCTCGTGTCGGCCAATGTGGAGGGCCGCGACCTGCGTAGTACCGTCGACGAAATCCGCCACAGGGTAGAGGAGGTGGTCGACATGCCGCAGGGCTACCATATAGCCTACGGCGGACAATTCGAGAGCGAACAGGCTGCCTCGCGCACGCTCATGTGGGCTTCGCTGGGCGCCCTGCTCATCATATTCATGCTGCTCTACGGCGAGTTCAAATCGGTGGCTCAGTCGCTTGTAATATTGGTCAACATGCCCCTGGCGCTGATTGGCGGCGTGTTTATGCTTGCCATTTGTGGCGACGAGGTCAACATACCGGCCATTATCGGTTTTATATCGCTGATGGGTATAAGCACTCGCAACGGCATGCTGCTCATGACGCGCTATAACCACCTCAAGACCGAGGGCGTGGGGCTGCACGAGCGCATCGCCGCCGGCTCGGCCGACCGTCTGCTGCCGATTGTAATGACGGCCCTGACCTCGGCCCTGGCACTAATACCGCTTGCCGTCAACGGCGACGCCCCCGGCAACGAAATCCAGGCACCGATGGCTATAGTAATCCTCGGCGGCCTGCTCAGCTCGACACTGCTCAATATCTACGTCGTACCGGCACTATATAGATTGCTAAACCGTAGGACGCAGAGTTGACAGCACACTTCAAACAGTGCTGCGACAATATTGACCAGATATGATAATTAGCAATTGTAAGAAGTCGTCGGAGATGACGTTGTCATGGTTAACCCCACGATTATTCGTGGGGCAAAGATATGATGATGTCTATCCCAGTCCTCGGAGAGGACGCACCATATATCTTGCGTCCTCTCTGAGGACTCCAATACTTTATTTGTACTTACCCACTCTCTCATCAATCAAACCTTAATCCTAAGTAACAATGATAAAACGCATCATACTACCGGCACTTGCCGTCGTCATGGCCACTACGGCCTGTGCCGCCGACCTCGATTCTCTATGCTATACAGTGGCCCTCAACTCTCCGGCTTTGAGGGCCGAACGTGCCAGTGCCGACGCGGAGAGGCTGCAAGGCGAGGTCGATAATTCTCTCGCCGGACCCGAAGTCGACTTCGACTACAAGTTTAACCACAATGGCGGCGAGAACCGCTGGGGCGTTGCGGTAGGTCAGGCTTTCGACTGGCCCGGCGTGTATGCGGCCCGTGGTAAATCTAACCGCCTGCGCTCGGCTGCCTTCGAACAGCTCTATCGCCAGAATGTGATTGACAAGGCCCTCGAACTCAAATTAGCTGCCATACGTCTTGGCGAGGCGCGTGCTAATTTGAAGGTCGTTATCGAGGCACACGATAATTTTACAGCCTTGGTTGCCTCGCTCAAGAGGTCGTATGACCGTGGCGAGGCAACAATTCTCGCCCTGCGCAAGTCGGAGCTGCAGCTTATGGCCGTGCGTACGTCGCTGGCCGATGCCGAGAGCGAGTTGTGTGCCGCCGAGGCCGCGATTGAGGCTGTAGAGCCGGGGTGCCTTGCAAGTTTCAAAGATGTGTCGGGCTTATATATCAGGCCCTTGCAGCCGCGCGAAGTCTATGAGAACGCATTGGCTTCCTCGCCTGGTCTTGCCGGTAAACGTGGCGAGGCCGAGGCCGTGCGCAACGACATTTCGGTCGCCCGCCGTGCAGCATTGCCGTCGTTCAAGCTATCGTATGCCCACGACTACGAGGACGGCACCCACTTCAACGGTTTCGGCATAGGCATATCATTGCCCTCGTGGCAACCACGCAAGGCAGTGCGTCTCGCCGAGGCCCGGGCCGTTGCTGCCGAGTTTGGAGTGACCGACTATAGCATCGTACTCAAGGCCAGGCTAAATGCCGAATATACCGAGGCCGCCCACCTTTATTCGCGTATATCCGACGAGCGCGAGGTACTTGCCGAGGACTATCCGGCCCTGCTCAAAAAGGCATACGATGCCGGCCTGTTCACCGTATTTGAGTACCTGACAGAATATAACTCATATCTCGACATACTCACCGAGCACAATGCTCTCCTTGCCCGCTACGCCGCCCTCGAGGCTACCTTGGGCAAAAACCTATAATTGAAGCCATGCCCGTAACACTTTACACACCTTCGATGCTCCCCGAATGGGACCGCGTGGTTCGCGAGAGCCGCAACGGCACCTTCCTGCACCTGCGCGGATATATGGATTATCATGCCGACCGCTTCGCCGACATGTCGCTGGTGGCAAGCGACGATGCCGGGCGCATCATAGCACTCTTGCCGGCCCATAGGCGCGGCGATACCCTCGTGAGTCATGGCGGACTCACCTACGGCGGCTGGCTTATGACAAATCGTGCCGACATGCTCGCCATGATGAAGGTGTGGAAGGATATGACCCGGTTGCTCCGTGAGCAAGGTATACATCGGCTGATATATAAGCCGGTGCCGCATATCTACCACCGCTCCCCGGCCGAGGAAGATTTATATGCCCTCTGGCGTGACGGGGGTAAGGTCGAGTCGGTATTGGTATCGAGCGTGGTCGACATGGCCACTCCGCTCGGTTTCGACATGGCAGCCCGACAGAGCGTCGGCAAGGCCCGGCGCAACGGCGTGACAGTAGGTCCCTCTGACGACTGGCAAGGCTTCTGGCGCGTGCTCGAGGAGCGCCTGGGTGCTGCCTACGGCGCCACGCCGGTGCATACCCTCGGCGAAATCTCGCTGCTGCATAGCCGCTTCCCCGGCAATATCAGGCTCTATACAGCCGTCTGCGACGGCGAAATCGTGGCCGGCATAGTGATGTACTACACCGACACCGTGGCACATAGCCAGTACACCGGCAGCACCGACGCCGGGCGCCGTTTGCGCTCAATCCCCTTGCTCTACCGCTACATCATCGACAATCTCCCCCAGGGCATACGCTACTTCGACTTCGGCACGAGCAACGAGGACGGCGGCCGCTACCTCAACGAGGGCCTTATCCGCCAAAAGGCATCATTCGGCGCCCGGGCCGTGGCGTATTCAACTTATGTAATTGATATCGCTGGCGATGACGTTGCCGATTTGAGGAAACAAAAAGACGTAAGGACATAAGTTACATAAAAATTTATGTAACTTTTTGAGTTTATGTCTTTGCGTATCATCTTATTAACTATAACTTATACCACCATGAAAAATATCCTGTTCCTTCTTTTAGCCCTGCTCCCCTTGAGCCTTTGGGGCGTGTGTCACGACGTGCCGCGCGATTCGATTATCCTCAGCGACCCCTGCATACTCGCCGACAGCGCGTCGCAGACCTACTATATGACCGGCACCGGCGGCAGGTTGTGGACGAGCCGCGACCTCTCGCGCTGGTCGGGTCCCTACGACGTGGCCGCTGTCGACACTGCGTCGTGGATGGGTAGGCGCCCTGCAATCTGGGCTGCAGAACTGCACCCCTATAAGGGCAGATATTACTATTTCGCCACCTTTACCAACGACTCTGTCATAATTGCGCGCAACCACAATGGTGCCATACCGCGCCGGGCCTCGCATGTGCTGGTAAGTGACACACCGGCAGGTCCTTATCGTCCCGTAGGCGATGCAAACTATTGCCCGGCCGACCGCCCCACGCTCGACGGCACATTCTGGGTCGAAGATGGTGTGCCATATATGGTCTTTTGCGGCGAATGGCTCATGAACGACGACGGCACTATGGAGGCCGTGCGCCTTGCCGACGATTTGTCGGGCGCGGCCGGCGAGCCCTTCCTGCTCTTCCGCGCCTCCGACTCGCCGTGGAGCCACGAGGTGCTCGACGGCAAAGAACGCCGCAGTCGCGTCACCGACGGGCCGTGGCTATTCCGTACCGCCACAGGGCGCCTCGGCATGATTTGGACTTCGTGGATAGATGATGTCTACACCATGGGCGTGGCTTATTCGCAGACTGGTCGTCTCGCCGGGCCGTGGGTGCAGGAGCCGCAGCCCCTCACACCGCCCAACCATGGTCATGGCATGCTATTCCGCGACCTGTCGGGTCGTTGGCTCCTGTCGCTCCACAGCCACTACAACGACCATGGCCGCTATATCCGCCGCCCTGTCCTATTCGAGGTCGACCTCTCCGGCGACAAGCTCGTCTTGGGTCCCAAAGTGGAGTGATAAGCCATTTTGGAGCCATTTTGGATGAGTCGAAGAAACGCAAAGGCATAGAGTCAAAAATGATAAATCTCCGGCTCAATCCGAAATCACAGTGCATAATAGTAACTATAAGAGAAGAGGGTTCTCAGCGATAGGAGCTTGACTCTCCGAGGCAAGCCATAGCCGAGGAGTCGAAGAAACATAAAGACATAAGGTCAAAAAATATAAAAAATTTTTGCTGCATATAGAAGGGCCATTATAGGAGCTCGAACCTCCGGGACGAGCCATTTTCGAGACGAGACTTTTGACTTATACCCAGGTAGTTACGGAATAAATGTTTCGTCTTTCATATGGCTGGTCCCGGAGGTTCCAGCTCCTACATTAGCTACAGTTCGACACAACTGAATATGCACCGACATTTAGGCTTGGCCCCATAACACATGACATTTTTATGTCGGTTTGGCCGCCTCATTTTTAACATTTGCCCAAAAGTCATGAAGGAGGTTGACGTAGCCATATCGGAAAATACTCATGCGCTGTACATTCCTGCTTTTCATCATCGGAATAGGCAATGACTCGATTTTGAGAAGGCCGTCTATGAATACGGCGGCGAATGCAATCATCAGCAGGACGAGCATGTTCTCAAAACGCCTTTCTCCGAGATGTGTGTCCTCCATGTTGAACCCGGCAGACTTCATTGCGCGGAAGGCGGTCTCCAAGGTCCATCGTTTACGATATAGAGCCTCGGTGTAGTCACATTCCAATGGAGATGCGAGGATGATGAGTGATTCCTCTCCGTTGCGGCCTGTCCGGCGGG
>CECA01028474.1_pt1 | contig 61452 bp, 53 predicted proteins | sample 557351 | NCBI WGS metagenome assembly CECA01 (sample SAMEA3182051, study PRJEB8094) | gut metagenome | biome: human; feature: gut; material: Stool; isolation source: human stools | place: Canada | collected 2012-03-07 | reverse complement strand
CTTGCGGCCGCTGCCGCTCTGCGGCGGGGTCACGGGGAGTGCCCAGACGAAATGCACCCGGGGTTGCACGGCGGTGGGCACCAAAGCCCCGCCGTGCGGCCTACCTATAAATAGGTCCGCCGAGAGATGCCGCTCTGCCGCGCGGGGACGGCCCCTCCGCGCGTGACGCTGCGGTGTAACAAAAATACGGGAATGTTACAGGTGAGTTACAAATCGGCCAAAGCGGTTGACGGGCGGGAAAGCCGGGTGTAATATGAGCGTGCAATTGATGGTGGGCCAAGGTGAGTTCCCGGTTCAGTTACGGGAACGGCATGCCACGGTAAGTGGATCGAGAAACACCCGAAAACACCTGATTTTGCAACACAAATCCGCGAATGGGGATACGATATCGCCTATTTGACCCGTTTTTGCAACATTTTCTCCGTTTTGCACAAAGGCAGGATTTTGACGGACGCCCTCCTCAACGAGCTGACGTGCATAAACAAAAGAAAATCGCGCCGAAACGCGGAAAAATATACGATGCCGCAGAACCGGAAACGGAAATTTCAGAAAGGAGAGTAACATTATATGAAAAAGTTACTCGCTCTGGTGCTGGCGCTGGTCATGTCCATGTCCCTCGTCACCATCAGCAACGCAGCTTTCAAAGATGCCGACAAGATCGACTACAAGGAAGCTGTTGACGTCATGAACGCCGTTGGTGTGTTCGTTGGCGATGAAAAGGGCAATTTCAATGCCAAGGAAAACCTGACCCGTGAGCAGGCCGCGAAGATCATCGCGTACCTCGAGCTCGGCTCCAAGGCTGCTGACGCCCTCGCGGGCGGCGCTACCTTTACCGACGTGGCCTCCACTCGCTGGTCCGCCGGCTTTGTCGGCTACTGCGCGCAGGCCGGCGTCGTCAACGGTGTCGGCAACAGCAAGTTCGACCCCGCCGGTCAGCTGACTGCTCTGCAGTTCGGCAAGATGCTGCTCGTTGAGCTCGGCTACGATGCCAAGGCCGCCGGCATGGTCGGCACCGACTGGGCCATCAACACCAGCAAGCTCATGGCCAAGGCCAAGCTGATGGACAAGATCGACGGCTCCGTCAATCAGGTCCTCACCCGTGAGAAGGCCGCTCAGATGACTCTGAACGCCCTCAAGGCCCCCACCGTGGAGTACACCACCAAGGGCTCCAGCATCTCCGTCAACGGTGCTGAGATCAACCTCGGCGCTTCCGAGCCCACCTATGTGACCAACACCATTGCCAAGCAGCAGACCATCTCCGATGCGACCCTGACCAACAACGGCGGTTACACCATCGAGCTGGGCGAGAAGCTCTACACCAAGCTGAAGCTCTCCTCCGGTGCGATGGATGATTTTGGCCGTCCCATTCACATTTGGACCAACGACACCAAGAAGATCGGTGAGTATGCCGAGGATGAAGATGCCAAGTATACTGACTCCGTCAAGCTCGGCACCATCTATGCCGACCTCGGTCTGTCCAACAGCGGCATTCCTGCGGGCAACGTTACCTACTATGTCGATGGCGAAAAGGCCACTTTCACCAATGACATTGTTAAGGGCAGCCTCAATGAGGTCGGCGGCAACGGCGCTCTGACTCAGGTTTGGTATGATTCCGCTAAGAACACCGCCACCATCACTATGATCAACACCTATTTCGCTCAGATCGCGGCGGCCTACAAGGCCTCTACCACGAAGGACGCTTATGTCCTGCTCGCCAGCACCGGCAATACCGGCCTTGGCAGCACCTATGAGACCGACGACGCTTATGCCGTTGACGATTATGTGCTCTACACCTACTCCAAGATGACCGGCGCCACCGGCGTGAAGAGCATGAAGCTCGCCGAGAAGGTCACCGGCACCCTTACCGGCTATGTTGAGGGCAAGTCTGTTGTGGCCGGCGGCACGACCTATAAGATCAATGCGGTTGCCGCTTCCAAGGCTACGATCGGCAGCTCTTTGACCAATGCGATGAACACCACCGTCGATGTTTATCTCGGCTTCTACGGCGATGCCGTTTATGTTGACGCGGCGGCTGCCTCCGATGCTTATGCCGCCGTGATCGGCAGCAACTCCGCTTCCGGCACCGGCTCCCTTCTCGGCGCCACCAAGGCCGAGCTGCTCTTCCTTGACGGCACCCGCAAGGTCGTTGACGTCAAGTCCTGGGGTTCTGCTCAGCTGAACGACATTGTTTCCTACCGCATCAATTCCGACAAGGAATACATTCTGACTCAGGTTGCGTCTGTCAATGCCACCGAAACCGCCGGTGTTCTGGTCACCAAGGGCAACACTACGATGGGCAACGATAAGTACAACGTCGGTCAGAACGGTCCTTCCTATGCCAACGGCAAGACCACGTTCCTGATTTACAATGAGGCTACGAACACCGTCGAGTCTTACGTCGGTATTGCGAACGTTCCCACCATCAATCTGACCGATGCTGATGACAATTGCGCCGTTTACGTGCCGAACGGCTCGGCGTCCGCCAAGGTCGTCTTTGTCGCCCACGACGGTGACGCTGTGATCAGCGGCAACTCCAAGAGCGTGTTCTTCATCAAGGGCGATAAGAACGGCAATCCCGCGGTCAACCACACCGAGGAGTTTGGTGATTACTATGAGTATGACGCCATCATTGGCGGTGAGATCACCAAGATCAAGATGGCCGCTACCGCTGCGAACAAGATCACCGCTACCATCGCCAGCCAGCTGACCAAGGACAGCAAGGGCGTCTACAGCCTGGTTGCCGGCTATTATGCCAACGCTACCACCACTACCGGCGCTACTGACACCTCGGTGAAGTATGTGGCCGCCGATGCCTCTCACCAGAATGACGCTGTTGTCAACGGCACCATCACCCTTGCCGGCACCCCGATCAGTGTTGCCGATAAGTGCGAGGTCTTCGTGATCAGCGCCGACGGTAAGACCATCTCTGCCACCAATGTCAACGCGATCCAGAAGGACGACAACGACAAGGTTTGGTACAAGACCAATTCGGATGGCGAAGTCACCACCATCGTGATCCAGACCGTGGATGCTGCGGGCAGCGCCGGCAGCAGCAGCGAGGAGACCTACGAGTGGGAGGTCAACGCCAACACTCTGCGTGTCAACCTCACCTACAGCTCCAACACGACGAGCGTTAGCGAGGTAGATGTGATGAACAATGCCGGTTACGCTCTGCAGCAGGCCGGTTATGTGGTCAATGAATGGGGCGGCAGCTATACTCAGTCCCTGACGGAGACCCTTACCTCCAGTGGCCTGACGGCTCACGCCTACAAGGGCAATCTGGACATCACCTTCACTATCTTCATGGCGAAGGCTACTGTCTGATCAAACTGAATTCTTGAATCCGTTTTGATTCTTGAAGCGTAAAAAAGCCCCGCGCCAAAAGGCGCGGGGCTTTTCCTTTTATCGAAGGCCGTAAATTTGAAGCTGCCCGCCGGTAATGGTACCGTTGCTTTTGCAGAAGGTCAGCTGCGTCGGTCCGCTCTGCCCAAGCGAGGAGCGCGGGATATAGCCGTGGCCTATGTTCATTGAGGTACCCTTGCTGCTGATGGTGAGGGCGCAAAATTTACTGTTGTTATGCCAAAGCTCAATGCGGGGGTCCATATAGTTTTCAACGAAAATAGAGATATACGGCTTGCTGTCCCAATATGATGAGCCCTGCACGGAGTAGCCCGAGGTGATTTGATCGAAACGGAGCATGGTGTCCGTGCTGCTGCCGGTTAATTTTGGCAGTAAAAAGATTCTCGTGTACCGATAGAAATTGATGTCGCTGACGTCAATATCCCATTGTGCAGTGTCGGCGCCGAGCGTCACCTCCTTGATCTTGACGAGCGGAAATGCCGCCGCCGTTTCCGCGATGGCGTCGGCGTTGGCCTTGAGGGCTGCGTCGAGCGTGGCGGTCATGTCGTTGAAGTCCTTCATCTGAATGCGGTCGGTTTTCTCCCACTTGGGGAGCTGGTAGTTGGTGGTTTTTGTCATGCTTCCTCCTGTTTTTTACGCCCTGCGATCAGGGCAAGGTTTGTTGTTTTCAAGCCGCCCTGCCGGGGGCGACCGATGGTGTATGATTCAGTTTTTCGTGTAAAATTCCGAGGTTTCCGCCGGTTTTATGATTTTTTCTTACGGCGAAAATATCTCGAATCACTTGTAAGAGTGATTCGCCCGTTTGGTGTCCATATGTGTGCAACGAAGGCAAAAAATTTCCGGCTTGACATTTTCGCCCGCCGGATTATAATGAAGATAGAAAGGGACGCTGCGACAAGCGGTCGACCCATTCAAATGAGAAGTTTTCTAAGCGAACTTAGAAACCGTCACTTGGCCGAGTGGCGGTTTCTGCTTTTCACAATGATCGTCACGGTGAACCGTCCGATATGTAGTGTGATCCGCATGGTCTCACCCCCTTTCGGGTGGTGTGGCCGACCGCCTGCCGTCTGTACAGCGTCCCTCAAAACGATTGTACCATACCACACAAAAAAGTCAAGCCCTCCCGTCCGGGAGGGCTTGCTGCGTATTCCGGTTCTTAGAACTCCGCGTTGCCGACGGTACGGGGATGCAGCTCTACGTCGCGGATGTTGCCCACGCCCGTGAGGTACATCACCATGCGCTCGAAGCCGAGGCCGAAGCCCGCGTGGCGGCAGGAGCCGTAGCGGCGCAGGTCGCAGTACCACCAGTAGTCGGCGGGATTCATGCCAAGCTCCTTGATGCGGCTCTCGAGCACGTCGAGACGCTCCTCGCGCTGGCTGCCGCCGATGATCTCGCCGATGCCGGGCACAAGGCAGTCCGCAGCGGCGACGGTTTTGCCGTCGTCGTTCAGGCGCATATAGAACGCCTTGATCTCCTTGGGATAATCGGTGACGAACACGGGGCGCTTGAAGATCTGCTCGGTGAGGAAACGCTCGTGCTCGGTCTGGAGATCAGTGCCCCAGTCGACCTTGTAGTCGAACTGGTCGTTGTGCTGTTTGAGCAGCTCGACGGCGTCGGTGTAGGTGATGCGGCCGAAGTCGCTGGCGGCGACGTGCTGCAATCTCTCGATGAGGCCCTTATCGACGAAGCTGTTGAAGAACGCGAGGTCGTCGGGGCAGCGCTCCATGACGGCGGTAATGATGTATTTTACCATCGCCTCCATGACCTCAAGGTCGCCGTCGAGGTCGCAGAACGCCATCTCCGGCTCGATCATCCAGAATTCGGCGGCGTGGCGCGCGGTGTTGGAATTCTCGGCGCGGAAGGTGGGGCCGAAGGTGTAAACGTCGCCGAAGGCCATGGCGAAGTTCTCGGCGTTGAGCTGTCCGGAGACGGTCAGGCTGGTCTTCTTGCCGAAGAAATCCTGAGAATAATCGACTTTGCCGTCCTCGGTCTTGGGGACGTTTTCAAGATCGAGCGTCGTGACCTGGAACATCTCGCCCGCGCCCTCGCAGTCGGAGCCGGTGATGATGGGGGTGTTGACGTAGGTGAAGCCGCGGCTCTGGAAGAACTCATGCACCGCGAAGGCCGCGGCGGAGCGCACGCGGAAGGTCGCGTTGAAAAGGTTCGTGCGCGGGCGGAGATGCTGGATGGTGCGCAGGAACTCTACACTGTGGCGCTTCTTCTGCAGGGGATAGTCCGGCGTGGACGGGCCCTCGACCGCGATCTCAGTCGCCTTAAGCTCAAGCGGCTGCTTGGCCTCAGGCGTGAGCACGACCTCGCCGATGACGATGAGCGCCGCGCCGACGTTCTGGGCGGCGATCTCCTTATAGTTGGCGAGAATGTTCGCGTCCATGACGACCTGCAGGTTGCGGAAGCAGGAGCCGTCGTTGAGCTCGATGAAGCCGAAGGTCTTGAGATCGCGGATGGTCTTGGCCCAGCCGCCGACGGTCACGGTCATGCCGCCGTAACGCTCGGCGTCAGCGTAGATCGCTGCGATTTTCGTAATGTCTACCATGTTGATCACCTGTTATATCAAAGATTTTTTCTTAGAGAAACGTGCTGTCAAAGCCACAGGGCATCAGCTCGCGGAGCGTCATCCGCTTTGCCTCGCGTGCGCGGTTGAGGCAGATGACCTTCATATCGGGGGAAAACTCATAAAGGAACTGGCGGCACGCGCCGCAGGGATAGCAGAAATCCTTGCTGTTGCCGGCGATGACGATGCGGCGGAATTTGGAATGTCCCTCGCTGATCGCCTTGACGGCGGCGGTGCGCTCGGCGCAGATGGTGAGGCCAAAGCTCGAATTTTCGATGTTGCAGCCGGTATATACCGTGCCGTCCTCGCATTCCAGCGCCGCGCCGACGGGGAAGTGAGAATAGGGGATATACGCGCGGTCGAGCATTTCGATCGCCTTTTGCATCAGCTCATGTTCGCTCATTCGTTCCTCCTTACCAGTCCACGCCGAGGTCGGGACGGACCGAAAGATCGATGATGTCCTCGGCATTGTAGAATTGCAGATAGCGGCTGCGGGAGTGGCGCAGCGTCGTGCCGTCCGGATGCAGACGGTCGCAGATGACGGCGGAGATATCCGGCTTGATGTAGCTGAACGAATTGACGCCGACGCTCGCGAAGATGCGGAAGCCCTGACTTTGCAAGTATTGGAAGCGCTCGCCGGTCTTGTGCCAGTCGTCGCCGTCGGGGCGCCCACCGTGCGGGTAGAAGAGCACATTGGTGGGTCCGACCAGACTGCCGACCTCGTCCGCCCAGCGCTCGGTGTCGTTGATGACGGTCTGCAGCGGCTTGTCCGCCAGACGGATGTGGCCCCAGGTGTGACTGCCGAAGGTCCAGCCGGTCTCCTTGAGCCGCGCGATCACGGGCTTGACCGCTTCGATCTCCGCCGCGCGGTTGGCCTCGAACGCTGCGCGCTCGGGGCTGTCCTTAGCGATGTCGCGGTCATCCTGCGTGCGGTAGCCGAGGATGCCGTAGTAGCCGGTCAGTGAGAAAATGGCCTTCGCGCCGTTGAGCGAGAAGTCGGGGTGCTCGTAAACGAACTCGTCGAGCATCGTGGTGGCGTCGCCCTCCTTGGTCAGGAAGGTCTCCTTCGTGTAGGGATCGGTGCACTCGGCCCAGATCTCACCGTCCTCGCCGACCACGAGCTTGCTCGTGAAGCCCTGCTCGAGCATATAGGGGTAGTAGTTCACATCGTCAAAGCTGATGATGAGCGGCTTTTTGCCCTCGGGCAGCTTGAGCGTGTTGCGCACCATGTGCGTGCCGCTCTCGTCCGTGACCTCGCTCCACACATCCTCGATGGCGACAAGAATGTAGCCCTTTTCATACACGGACTGTAAGATCTTCGCGTATTCGTCCGCGGTCACCATCCAGTCATCGAGACCGTAGCGTTCGCTCTGGCTCGCGCCGCAGTCGTGAAATGCCCACTGGGGATAGGCGATGACGGGATGGAAGAAAAGGTGCTCCACGACCTGGTCGGGCCCCCAGGACTGTGTGAGCTGGTCCTCGCTCCAATAGGTCCTGACCGCCTCGTAGGGATCGACGTAGGGCTCCGGCTCGGGCGTCACATCGGGCGTTTCGCCGCCCTGCTCCGATGGATTTTCGGGGACCTCCGGAGCGTCGCCGCCCGGGTCCTTTTTGCCGCAGCCGGGCAGCAGCGTCAAGATCAGCATTGCCGCAAGCAGCAACGCAAGCATTCGTTTCATGGCGTTTCCTCCTCGAGAGATACTGTAAATTGCAGTATACCACGCCCGCGACAAAAAGGCTATAGAAATCTGAAAAGTTTCATGCCTTCTTCAAAAACTGCATTTTTCTCCGTTTTGCACAAACGGTTTTTGAACAAAACAAGGATGTCTACCCGATGTCTACCCGCCGAAACGCCTGGGGCGCAAGGGCTTGCGGGTTTTCCAAGGAGGCCGCCGTCTACCCTTCCGTCTACCCAATTTTTCACGCCGATTCTTGAAACGCCTGCCATTGCTGCGAAAATTTTTGAAATTTCCCAAAATGTATGGGGGTACGATATTGATACTCTATCAGCGAGGAAAAAACTGAGATAGGAGTATGCACTATGAAATACGTAGTAAAAATGGACTATTGCACGATGGCTTTCACTTCTGGTACTTGCTCGCTTCAAGCTCTTTCTAATTGCTTGGCTGGTGATACTGATTTGCATTGGGTGCAGATTTATAATTCGGAAAAGAGTCCATATCATTTTTTCGTGTAAAATTCCGAGGTTTCCGCCGGTTTTATGATTTTTTCTTACGGCGAAAGCACCTCGAATCACTTGTAAGAGTGATTCGCCCATTTGGTGTCCACTTATGTGCAACGAGGGCAAAAAAATTTCCGGCTTGACATTTTCGCCCGCCGGATTATAATGAAGATAGCAAGGGACGCTGCTGTATCGGCAGTTAGCCCTCAAAAATCAACACAGGTTTATCTATGTTGACCGCTCGGGTGCTAGCCGGGCGGTCAACACGCTTTTGGGGCTATGTAGATCATGACCGCAAGGATCACGATGAAGCATATCGCGAAACGCAGGGCTCGCGCCCGGCGCCCGTTTCCCATCTGCATCACCCCCTTTCGCAAGGGAGTGGCTAACCGCCGCAATACAACAGCGTCCCTCAATACGATTGTACCATATCACGCACAAAAGTCAAGCCCTCCCGGCCGGGAGGGCTTGCTGCGTTTACAGGCTGATCGCGCCGTCGGCGCTTTGCGCATCCGCGAGCAGGGGCGCGCACTCGGATAGAAAGCGCTCGACCTGCTGCGCGCAGCGGCCGGTGTAGAGCGCGGGGGCCATGACGGCGTCGAGCTCCGCGCGGGTCATGCCGAAGGCGGGATCGGCGGCGAGACGGTCGAGCAGGTCGCAGCGTTCGCCCTCCTTCATGCGTGCGGTCGCGGCCATGGAATGCTGCCGGATGCGCTCGTGCAGCTCCTGCCGGTCGCCGCCGCGCTTGACGGCCTCCATCATGATGTTCTCGGTGGCGAGGAAGGGCAGGTATTCGCGGATGGTGCGGTCAACGATCTTCTTGTTGACGTGCAGACCGTTGGTGACATTCTGGCACAGGCGCAGCACGGCGTCCGCGCAGAGGAAGCCCTCGGGCAGGGCGATGCGGCGGTTGGCGGAGTCGTCGAGCGTGCGCTCGAGCCACTGGACGCTCGCGGTCATGGGGGCGTTGGCGGCGTCGGCCATCAGATAGCGGCTGAGCGAGCAGATGCGCTCACAGCGCATGGGGTTGCGCTTGTAGGCCATGGCGGACGAGCCGATCTGGTTTTTCTCGAACGGCTCCTCGACCTGCCGGTCGTGCTGAAGCAGACGGATGTCGTTCGCCATGCGGTAGGCGCTCTGCGCGAGGGAGGAGAGGACGTTCAGGATGCGGCTGTCGGTCTTGCGCGGGTAGGTCTGACCGCAGACGGAGAAGCAACGGTCGAAGCCGAACTCTGCGGCGATGCGGCGGTTCATCTCGTCGATCTTTGCGCCGTCGCCGTCAAAGAGGTCCATGAAGCTGGCCTCAGTGCCGGTCGTGCCGCGGCAGCCGAGGAATTTCAGCGTGGCGAGAATGTGGTCGAGTTCCTCAAGATCGCTGAGAAAATCCTGCATCCAGAGCGCTGCGCGCTTGCCGACGGTCACAGGCTGTGCGGGCTGATAGTGCGTGTAGCCGAGGGTGGGCGTCGCGGCGTATTCGCGAGCAAACGCGGCGAGATTTGCCAGCACGCCGAGCAGCTCGCCGCGCAGATAGCGCAGGCCGTCGCGGTAGAGAATGAGGTCGGCATTGTCGGTGACGTAGCAGCTCGTCGCACCGAGGTGGATGATGCCGGCGGCGGACGGCGCGGCCTTGCCGTAGGCGTAGACGTGCGCCATCACATCGTGGCGCACCTCGCGCTCGCGCTGCTCGGCCACGGCGTAGTCAATGTCGGTGATGTGCGCTTCCAGCTCCGCGACCTGCTCGGCGGTGATGGGCAGCCCCAGCTCGTGCTCCGCGCGGGCGAGCGCGGTCCACAGCCGCCGCCATGTCTGAAAGCGCATATCGGCGGAGAACAGGTGCAGCATATACGGCGACGCGTAGCGCGACGACAGGGGAGATTCGTAAACGTCTTTGCTCATGGCTCGTTCCTCTTTTCTGATTTACTTTATTGTACCGAAAAATCCGCGGCTTGTCCACCCGAAAGAAAATGGAACGGCGCTGCCGTTCCATTTTTTCTTATCGGAGAATGAGGCTCTCTCTCTCGGGACCTACGGACACATAGCCGATGGGGCAGCCGATGGCGCGCTCCACGTATTCGACATAGCGCCGCGCGGCCTCGGGCAGATCCTCCCAGCGGCGGGCGCCGGAGATGTCACACTGCCAGCCGGGCATATACTCCATGACGGGCTTGGCGCGGTCGAGGAGGATGGGGAAGGGGAAATCGTCGGTCTGCACGCCGTCGATCTCATAGTGGGCGCACAGAGGGATCTTGTCCATGTAGCTGAGCACGTCGAGCTTCGTGAGGGCGATGCTCGTCGCACCCTGCATCTCCACGCCGTAGCGCGTCGCCACGAGGTCGATGGGGCCGACGCGGCGGGGACGGCCGGGCTTTGCGCCGAACTCCGCACCGGCCTCGCGCAGCTTTGCCGCTTCATCGCCGAACCACTCGCAGGTGAAGGGACCCTCGCCCACGCAGGAGGAGTAAGCCTTGACCACGCCCACGACCTCGTCGAGCTTTGCGGTGGGCAGACCCGAGCCGACCGGCGCATAGGCGGCGATGGCGTTGGAGGAGGTGGTGTAGGGATAGATGCCGTAGTCCAGATCGCGCAACGCGCCGAGCTGGGCCTCGAAGAGGATGCGCTTGCCGTTTGCCTGCGCCTCGCGCAGGAGTGCCGTGGTGTTGGCGACAAAGGGCCTGATCTTCGCGCCGAAGTCGTCGATCCACGCCGCCAGCTCGTCCATGGTATAGCCCTTTGCACCGTAGACATGGGTGAGCGTGAGGTTCTTCCACTCGAGCAGGTCGGCCAGATGCGCCTTGAGGTGCTCGGGGTGGAGCAGCTCGCCGGCGAGCACGGTCTTTTTTTGATACTTGTCGGAATAGAACGGCGCGATGCCCTGCTTGGTGGAGCCGTACTTCTTGTCCTTGAGGCGCGCTTCCTCCAGCGCGTCGAGCTCGCGGTGCCACGGCAGCAGCAGGGAGGCGCGCTCGCTGACCTTCAGGTTCTCCGGCGTGATCGTCACGCCTGCGGCGCGCAAGGTCTCGATCTCGTTATACAGGTTCTCGCAGTCGAGCGCCACGCCGTTGCCGAGAATGTTCACCACGCCCTCGCGGAAGATGCCGCTGGGCAGCAGGTGCAGGGCGAACTTGCCCTTATCGTTCACGACGGTGTGGCCCGCGTTGCCGCCGCCCTGATAGCGCACGACCACGTTGAAATGGTCGGTGAGGTAGTCGACCATGCGGCCCTTGCCCTCGTCGCCCCAGTTGATGCCTACGATCGCACAATTCGCCATGATAATAGCCTCCTGAATATTTCCTCCGTACTATGAGAGATACGGTTTGCGTCAAAACGCCAGCCTCAGTATTATACGGGATATAACGACATAAGAAAAGAATCAATTTAATATACTTATCATTCACTCAGCTAATGATGAAATGAAGGGAGGAGGACATTGCAGATCTCGACGAAAAAGCCTGCGCCTTTGGCGGAAAATGAGGGTATCGTGAAGAAAATGCTGCAAGAAGGGAGCCGGACATCCTCCGGCTCCCTTGCTGTGCCGCTATGAAATTTCTCCTTGCGCTTACTGTAACAGCAGGAGGCTGAAGACGAGCGTGAAGAGCGCGACCGTTTCGATGATGCCGATGACGATGAAGAAGTTTGCCGTGCCCTTGCCGGTCTCGCCGAGCGCGTCGGCGCTCGCCGCAGCGACCTTGCCCTGGAAGAACGCGGACAGGCCGATGGCGAGACCCGCGAAGATGCCCGTAAACATGGCGAGCGCGGGATCGGCGCCGGAGGCCACGGCGCTGCGGATGAAGTTCATCAGCAGGAAGCCGTAGATGGTCTGCGTCAGGGGCGCGCCGGAGAAGGCGACCATGATGAAGGGAGCGGGCTTGCCGTTCGCGTAGCACTTCTTCCACGCGCCGACGCTCGCCTGCGCCGCGAAGCCCGCGCCGAACGCGCTGCCCATCGCGGACAGGCCCAGCGCACACGCCATACCAATAAATTCAATGCTCATAATACGTTTCTCCTCTTTTTGATTATTTTCTGATCTTATCCAGTTTTTTGAACGGTGCGTAGGCGGTGCCGGTCCACTCCATGCCAAGCTGACCGGAGAATTCCAGCAGATTCAATCGCACGCCATGGACCACCACGGACAGCAGGCCCATCACGATGTTCAGCCCGTGACCGACGAGCATGATGAGGATGCCGACGACGACCAGCGGCCCCTTGAAGCCGAGCGCCATGTTGTTAAAGCTCTGCGCGATAGCGAGCGACGCCATGCCGACGGCAAACAGTCGGATGTAGCTCATGATGTTGCCGAAGGCGCTGATGGTGTTGAGGAACACTGTGAAGGCGTTGCCAAGGCCCGCCTTGAGACCCTGCGCGAAGGTCTTGTCCGGCGACATCCCGCCGAAGCACACGACCAGCACGAAGCCGAGAAGGACCACCGCGGCAATGGGTGTGAGATTCACCTGCTCGCCGATGACGAGGTAGAGCACCACGAAGTACAGCGCGCAGATCGCGCACAGCCAGCCGAGGTCGGCGACCCAGCTGAGGTCCTTCTCCCGCGTCTTGCGGCGGATGTTCATCACGCACGCCAGCGAGAGCTGAACGGTGCCGAGGATGAAGCAGAATTTCATGACGCTGTTCTGCTGCTGGGTGGTGGTGACGTTGAAATACTCGGGGTAGTTCGCAAAGGTCGGAACGACCAGCGAGCGGAGCAGCGGCACGTCCATCGCGCCCTCAAGCCCGAACCAGGTGCCGGTCATCGCGCCCCAGACGATGGTGGCGATGGAGAGCACCCACAAAAGCTGCACGGCATCGGAGGGCTTCTTGCTCTTCACCGTCAGGGCCGCGGCGGTCAGCAGGAACAGGCAGCCGTAGCCCGCGTCGCCGATGATCATGGCGAAAAAGAGCGTGAAGAAGCCGAGAAACCAGAACGAAATATCGTACTCGCGGTAGCCCGGCACGGTGCCGAGAATGTCGAACACCGGCGCGATGAGCCGCGTGACCTTGGTGTACTTGATCTTGGTCGGCACCTTGTCGTCGTCTGCCGCCGGATCGTCCATCGCCCACGCCCAATGCTCCTTCGCGGCGGCGGCCTCGAAGCGCTCCGCCTCGTCGACGGGGAGGTAGCCGGTCAGCCACACGAGTCCGTCCCCGCTCTCCGAGGTATTGCGCACGGAGGAGTAGTCCGCGTCGTTCTGCGTTTTGAGCAGCTGCTCGCGGAAGCTGGGCAGGTGCTTCGCGGCGGCCTTGAGCTGCGCGCCGCACTCAGAAAGACCGCGCTCACAGTCGGCGATCTCCTGCCGGTATTCGTCAAGGCTCTTTTCCGGCGGGATGAACTCGCCGGCGGCGCAAGAGGCGGGCAGCGCACCGAGGATGGCGACGGTCTGCTGCTTCCCGACCGGCGCGAGCCGCAGGAAGCGCACTTCCTTGTCCGCCTCGAGCGAGGCGAGGAGCTTTTTGTCCACGCGGCAGAAGTGCAGCTCGAAGCCCTGCGCCTTCAGTTCTTTGATCTCGGCGGGGGAGAAGCTGCCCCAGCCGGCGAGCGTGTCGCACGCGCTGACCGCGGCGGCGCGCTCGGCTTCCAATGCCTTTTTGCGCTCCAGACATGCGTTGAGCCCGTCGAAGAGCACTTTAAATTGATCGTCGTCGAGCGTTTCCGCTTCGACCTCGCTCACCCCCTGCTCCTCGAGCACGGTGATGAGCCGCGAGAGCGCGGCGAAGCGCTCCAGATAGGTCTGGTCGGCGTCCGCCTTTTCCGCGAAATGGACGATGCCGAGCGCACGCAGCGCGTCGAGCAGCTCCGTTTTCTGCGTTTGCGCAGCGACGATGTGAACGACCTTCATTTTCTCGATCATCGCGCCGCCTCCTGTAGCTTTTTCTTGGCGATCTTGCCGCGCACGACCGCGGAGGTCTGCTGGTCGCCGAGGTAAATGCCGATGACGCGGATGTTTTCCCTCGCCTCGGGGATCTTGACCTTTTCAAACAGGTTCACGCGCTGCGCGGTGGAGCGCAGCTCCCGCTCGAGCAGCTCGACCTGCGTGCGCAGCGTCTTGACCAGCGCGTCCAGCCGCGCGATCTCGCGCAGCGTGACCACAGCGGTGTCCACCCAGAGCGGATAGTCCGCGACGTCGTAGGAGATCTCCTCGAAGGTCAGCTCCTCAAAGACCGGCACGATCACGCCGGCGATGTTGTGGTCGCGGCAGACGACGTCCTTCGGACGGATGAGCGAATCGAGCCGCATCCCCTCGGGGAAGCTGCCGTTTTCGGCGAACACCGCGATCCAGCCGTCCAGACCGTCGACGATCTTCAGCCGTTCGGCCTCGACCCTCTCAAGCTGCGCCGTCACCTGCATCACGACCGATTGGAGCTGCTGCTTTTTCAGCTGCAGCGTCGGCAGATAGCGTTGAAACTGCTTGAGCCGGTCCTTCTGGACCTTCAGTTCATTTTTTGTTAGTTTGACAGCCATACGCGCTCCCTCAGTTCAAGGCGTCCTTTTTCGGCCATCTTTCCTGCAGGAGACTGGTCTTCAGACCCGTTTCGTTCGGCTCGAAGCACTCGGCGAGGATCCCCCAGCCAAGGTCCAGCGCCTCCTCCAGAGGGATGTTCACGCTCAGGTCCATCAGCTTCGTTTCAAAGAGGTGGCCGTACTTGAGCAGCTTCTCGTCCCATTCGGACATCATGAAGCCCATGGACTTCTTTTCAAGGCTTTCCTTGTAGGCGCTGTAGAGACGGATCATGCCGTCCATCAGGGCGCGGTGGTCGCTGCGCGTCGTGCCGTTGACGTTCTGCTTGAGACGCGAGAGCGAGCCGAACGGCTCGATGTGGCCGTTTTTGAGGTAATACTGACCCTCGGTGATATAGCCCGTGTTGTCCGGCACGGGGTGGGTGACGTCGTCGCCGGGCATCGTGGTGACGCCGAGGATGGTGATGGAGCCCGCGCCCTCGAAGTCGACCGCCTTCTCATAGCGCGAGGCAAGGCAGCTGTATAGGTCGCCGGGGTAGCCGCGGTTGGACGGCACCTGCTCCATCGTGATGGCCATTTCCTTCTGCGCGTCGGCGAAGTTGGTCATGTCGGTCAGCAGCACAAGCACGCGCTTGCCGGCAAGGGCGAACTGCTCCGCCACGGCGAGCGACAGGTCGGGCACGAGCGTACATTCCACCGTCGGGTCGGACGCCGTGTGGACGAACATGACCGTGCGGCCCATCGCGCCGCTCTTTTCGAGCGTGTCGCGGAAGAAGAGGTAGTCGTCGTATTTCAGACCCATGCCGCCGAGGACGATGACGTCGACCTCCGCCTGCATGGCGATGCGGGCGAGCAGCTGGTTGTAGGGCTCGCCGGAGACGGAGAAGATGGGCAGCTTCTGGCTCTCGACGAGGGTGTTGAACACGTCGATCATCGGGATGCCGGTGCGGATCATGCGCTTGGGCACGATGCGCTTGGCGGGGTTGACGGAGGGACCGCCGATGGGGATCATATTTTCGGTCAGCGCGGGGCCGTTGTCGCGCGGCACGCCCGCGCCGTCGAACACACGCCCGAGCAGGTCGTCGGAAAACGAGACCATCATGGGCCGCCCGAGGAAGCGCACGGTGTCGGTCGTGCTGACGCCCTGCGTGCCGGCAAAGACCTGCAGGGAGACGAGGTCGCCGCTGAGCTTGATGACGCTCGCGTAGCTCTCGCCGACGAGGGCAAGGTCGCCGCTGCGCACGCCCGAGGCGCGCACGGTCACGACGTTGCCGACGATGGATTCGATCTTGGTATAAACCTTCTGCATTCTGAAACCCTCCTTAACCCGTTACCTTGCTCCGGTAGAGGTCCGTGAGCTTCGTTTCCTGCGCCGCAAATTCCGGCGTACCGTAGACCGTGCCGTGCCAGTCGAGGAATTCCTGACGCACCTGATTGAAGAAGGCGCGGATCTCCTTTTTGTCGCTGAGCGCGTAATCGCGCGTGAGCACATCGTAGAGCACGTTGAACTCATGCGCCTGACGCTCCGGCTCGCAGGCCGCGTCGATGGGATCGAAGGAGTTCTGCTGCAGATACACGGCATCGAGCAGCTCGCCCTTCTGGTAGAGGATGTAATCCTCGGCCGAGGTGCCCTCTTCGCCGATGACCTTCATCATCTGATTGATCTCGCTGCTGCGGCGGAGGATGCCGCGGGCCTCCTCCACACGCGCCATGTCCACCACGCCCTGATACTTTGACCACGAGTCGATGGGGTGGATGGAGGGATACTTGCGCGCGTCGGAGCGCTCGCGGGAGAGGCCGTGGAACGCGCCGACGACCTTGAGCGTCGCCTGCGTGACCGGCTCTTCAAAGTTGCCGCCCGCGGGGGAGACCGTGCCGCCGATGGTGACGGAGGCGATTTTGCCGTTTCTCAGCCGGACCTTGCCCGCGCGCTCATAGAACGCGGCGATGACGGATTCGAGGTAGGCAGGGAAGGCTTCCTCGCCGGGGATCTCCTCCAGTCGACCGCTCATCTCGCGCATGGCCTGCGCCCAGCGGCTCGTGGAGTCCGCCAGCAGCAGGACGTTGAGTCCCATCTGGCGGTAATATTCGGCCATCGTCACTGCCGTGTACACGGACGCTTCACGCGCCGCGACCGGCATGGACGAGGTGTTGCAGATGATGATGGTACGCTCCATCAGCGAGCGGCCCGTGCGCGGGTCGGTCAGCTCGGGGAACTCCTTGAGCACCTCCACGACCTCGCCGGCGCGCTCGCCGCAGGCGGCGACGATGACGATGTCGACGTCAGCGTTCTTCGCCTCCATGTGCTGCAGCACGGTCTTGCCCGCGCCGAAGGGGCCGGGCACGCAGAAGGTGCCGCCCTTGGCGACCGGCAGGAAGGTGTCGATGCAGCGGATCTTGGTCACCAGCGTCTCGTCGGGACGCAGACGCTCCTCATAGCAGCGGATGGGCTGCTTGACCGGCCAGGAAAAGACCATGCTCAGCGCCTTCTCCTCGCCCGCGCCGTTTTCCAGCACCGCAACGGTGGAGCGGACGTGATAGACGCCCTTTTCCTTCACGCTCTTTACGCGCCAGCCCTCGTCCTTGAGGTCGAAGGGCGCCATGATGAGGTGCGTGAACTGCCCCTCCGGCACGCTGCCGACCGCGTCGCCCGCGAGCACGGCGTCGCCGGGCTTGACGCAGGGGGTGAACTCCCATTCCTTATCGGGGATGGGGTCAAGGTATACGCCGCGCTCGAGGAAGAAGCCGCATTGCTCGGCAAGCTTCGGCAGAGGATTCTGCAAGCCGTCGTACACCTGCGTCAGAAGGCCGGGGCCGAGCTCGACGCTCAGAAGCTCGCCGGTCAGCTCGACCTCGTCGCCGACCTGAATGCCGTTGGTCATTTCATAGATCTGCATACTCACGGCGTCGCCGCTGATGCGGATGACCTCGCCCTTGAGGCGGTCATTGCCGATCTTGACGAAGCCGACTTCGTTTTTCCGCACGGAGCCCGAGAACCTCGCCGAAACGAGGTTGCCGTTGACTCCGGTCACATAGCCTGTCACTTTCTCCATTTCGTTTCTCCCGTTTTCTTATAGGCTGAATATCTGCTGGCGGACCTGTCCGAGCAGGGTGTCGAAGGCGGCCTTGCCCTCGTCATGGCGGAAGACGCGCTGCCGTTCGAGCAGCCGCAGCTTCAGCGCGTAGCCGTAGAGCGCGCAGTCGTCGAAGCTGTGCAGTCCCACCAGCTCATCCAGCCGGTCAAATTCCAGCGCGAGCAGCAGCCGCTCGCCCTCGAGCGGGTCCTTTGCGTTCACTGCCGCAGTGACGGTCTGCGTCACGGCGGCGTCGCGCTCGTTCGGCGCGGCGCAGCTCTCGCCGCGCTTCACACGCCGCTGATAGGTCAGCTCGCCCTGCAGCACGCGGTAGAAGGCCGCCCACCGGCTCACGAAGCCGCCGTCCTCCGAGCGCACCGTCAGCTCCTCGAGCGAGCGGTAGACCCTGTCGCTCACCGCGCCCCGGCATTGGTCGAGAAACGCGGCGTAATCCAGCGGCGGGGCGTCGCCCGCGCGGAGCATCGGCAGGCTCGAGATCAAGTAGTAATAGGAAGCCAAGAGCGTCCCTCCTTAAATGCGCAGCTCGCGGAAGAAGGGGGCGAGCTGCTCCGCCAGCTCCTCGTCGGAGCAGTCGATGTAGCCCGAGCCGTCCTTGGCGCACAGGCGGAAGCCCGTGTGGACCTTTTTGGAGAGCCGCAGCTCCAGCCCCGCCTTGAGCTCGCCGGCGAGCTCGCTTTTGAGCGCGTCCGTGACGGAGGCGACCTCCGCGGCGTAGGCGGAGGCGTCCTCGCCCTGCAGCGCGGCGGTGATGAGCGCGGCGAGCGCCTTGTCGTCGAGCGCCTTATGCGTATCCTGCGCGAGCAGCTTCGTCAGCTCCGCGCCGATCTCCTGCCGGAAGGCGAGCACCGCGTCGCGCTTCGCCTGCTCCGCGCTGAGCTGAGCGCTGGCCTTGAACACGCCGATCTCCGCCTGCGCGTCCGCACGCAGCTTGTCCGCCTCGCTCCTCGCGTCGGCGACGATCTTTTCCGCCTGCGCCTTGGCGTCGGCAAGGATCTGCGCGGCCTCGCGGTTCGCGCTCTCGATGCCGTCCTTTTTGATGGAGGATATCAGATCCTGAATTTGAAGCTCCATAAAATCCGCCTTTCTGTGTTTATGTGAGTAAAATTTCGTAATCAAACTAAAATATAGCGCACAACACCAAAGAAATCAAGAAAATGCAAAGAAATAGAATGATTCATTTTTTCAATAATGCCTAAAAACCGGGTAATAATGCGGAAAATATTATAACCGTCCGTGCGGGAGCCTAACCGCCGCCTTGCTCTTCCTATGTCGGTGTGCTATACTAGGCCTGTTATAAAAGAGAAAAGGAGAACGCTTCCCATGCCTGCCTTCGATCCGCTGACCTACCGCTATGCCTCGCGGCGCAATGTCGTCTACGCCAAAAATGCCGTCGCCTGCACGTCTGTGCCGCTCGGCGCACAGATCGGACTGGACGTGATGAAATCCGGCGGCAACGCCGTGGACGCCGCTGTGGCGATGGCCGCGGCTATGCCGCTGCTCGAGCCGACCGGCAACGGCCTCGGCTCGGACTGCTTTGCGCTCGTGTGGATCGAGCGGGACAAACGGCTCTACGGCCTCAACGCCAGCGGTGTCGCACCGATGGTGCTGAGCGCGGAGAAGGTCCGTGCGATGGGCTATACAGAGATGCCGAAGGCCGGATGGCTGCCGACGATGGTGCCCGGCGCACCCGCAGGTTGGGCGGAGCTGAACCGCCGCTTCGGCACGAAGCCGCTCGCCGAGCTGTTTGCGCCTGCCATTTCCTATGCCGAGGAGGGCTATCCCGTGCCGGTGAACATCGCGCGGCAGTGGGAGCGCGACAGCCGCCGCATTGCCAAGGCGATGGCGGAGAACGCCGCGCCGCACGAATACTGGTGGCAGAGCTTTATGAAGCCGGACGGCACGCCCTACCGCGCGGGTGAGCTGTTCCGCCTTCCGGACTACGCCGCGACGCTGCGCTCCCTCGCCGCGACGGACTGCGAGAGCTATTACCGCGGCGCGCTGATGGAGCGGATCGTCGCGTTCTCCCGCGCGACCGGCGGGTACTTCTGCGAGGACGACTTCCGCAATTATCGCCCCGAATGGGTCGAGCCCATCACGCAGGACTACCGCGGCTATACGGCCTGTGAGATCCCGCCGAACGGCCACGGCATTACGGTGCTCATGGCGCTCGGCATCCTGAACGGCATGACCATGCCGGAAAATCGCGAGAGCGCCGAGCACTATCACAAGGTGATGGAGGCCATCAAGCTGGCCTTTGCCGACACGAGGACCTACGTCGCCGACCCGCGCTATATGAAAACAAAGGTCAGCGAGCTGCTGGATCCCGCCTATCTCGCCGCGCGCCGCGCGCTCATCACCGACCGCGCGCTGGAGCCGAGGGCGGGCGACCCGCACTGCGGCGGCACCATCTATCTCTGCACCGCCGACCGCGAGGGCAACATGGTCTCGTTCATCCAGAGCAACTACACCACCTTCGGCGCGGGCGTCGCCGTGCCGGGGACGGGCATCTCGCTCCAGAACCGCGGCGCGAACTTCTCGCTCGACCCCGCAAGCGACAACTGCCTTGCCGGCGGCAAGAGGTCCTACCACACCATCATTCCCGGCTTCCTGCTCAGGGACGGCGCCGCCGTCGGTCCGTTCGGTGTGATGGGCGCATTCATGCAGCCGCAGGGTCAGACCGAGGTCCTCGTCAACACGCTCGATTATCACATGAACCCGCAGGAGGCGCTTGACGCGCCGCGCATCCAATGGATCGGCGGCAGGAGGCTCGAACTGGAGCGTGAGGCGGGCGAGGCCATTGCCGACGAGCTGCGCGCGATGGGCCACGAGGTCACGGTCGTGGACGACCGCATTTCGATGGGCCGCGGTCAGATCATCTGGCGCGGAGAGGACGGCGTTTACACGGCGGGCACCGAGCCGCGCTGCGACGGCGCGGTCGCCGCGTGGTAAAGGAAGTTGCCGCAGGCAATAAATAAGGAAAGAGCCGCGTTCCCGGCGCAGGGAACGCGGCTCTTTTTGCGTGCTTGCGGCTTGGCGTGCGGACTGCGGTCGTGTCTCAGAGATTGGCGTGCTCCATCAGGTCGATGAGCACGCGGATGCCCTGCAGATAGGCGCGGACCAGAATGCGCTCGTTCGTCCCGTGGACGCCGGAGGCGGCCTCCTCTGGCTCCGCCATGAAGGGCGAGCAGCGCAGGCAGGTGTCGCAGATCTGCTCGTATTGGTGCGCGTCGGTCGCGCCGACGGTCATGGACGGAACGAACACCACGTCGGGGTAGTAGCGCCGCATACTGTCCACCACCGTGCGGTAGCCGTAGCCGTCGCGCCGGGCCGTGGCGGAGGGATCGTTGGCCTGCTGGTAGCGCAGCTCCACGGTCGGGTCCTGCACCGCCGCACGGCAGTGCGCCATCACGCTCTCGACCGTGTCGCCGTCGGCAAGACGGAAATTGATGACCGCCTGCATATCCTGCGGCATCACGTTGCAGGCCCTGCTGCTGCCCTGAATGACGGTGGGAGCGATGGTCGTGGTGACAAAGGGAAAGAGCGCGGGGGACTGATAGCAGTAGGCGGCGATGGCGTCCGCGTTCGCGCGGACGTCCCGCGTCAGCGTTTTGAGCGGCTCGGCGGTGATGTAGGGCGTGAGCGTTTCAAACGCGCCCATCATGGCGGGATTGAGCCGCACGGGAAAGGGGCTGCGGACGATGTCCGCAATGGCACAGGCGAGATGGGCGAGCGAGGTGCCGCCGTAGGGGCGGCTCGAGTGTCCGCCGATGGAACGGACCGTCAGCTCCAGATCGGCATAGCCCTTCTCCATCAGATCGACCTGCGCGATGGAAAGGTCGGGCGCGCCGAAGGCCGCGCCGGATTCGATCTTGCCGCCGCCCTCATCTAAAACGAATTCCAGCGTCACGCCCTGCGCCTTGAGGTGGTCGGAGATCGCCAGCGCGCCGGTGTTGAGCGTCTCCTCATCGTCACCGAAGGCGAGGTAGGCGGTGCGCCGAAAGGAGCTGCCGTGGGCCAGCAGGTATTCCGCAGCCTCGAGCACGCCGAAGACCTGATTTTTGATGTCGAGCGTGCCGCGGCCCCAAATGAAGCCGTCCGCCACCGCGCCGGAGAAGGCGGGATAGGTCCAGTCCTGCTCCGTGCCCTCGACCACCGGCACCACGTCCTGATGGGACATGTAAAGGCAGGGGCGCAGCGTTTTGTCGCTGCCGGGGATGGTGATGAGCACGGCATGGTGGCCGAGCCGCTCAAAGACGCCCGCGCGCATGATGTGGGGATAGCTCGCCTTCATGTGCGCGTGGAGCTTGTCAAACTCGCTATAGTCGGTCAGACTGTGGTCGGCGTAGTTGACGGTCCGGCATTGGATCGCCTGCGAAAGACGCGCGACCGCGCCCTCGGCGTCTAAGTCGGGATAATTGCCCTCGAGGGCAAAGGAATCGGTGATTTTCTTCGTCATGCCATTTTGTCCTCCAGATAGCGGCTGAGAAATTCGCGCGTGCGGCTCTCCTTCGGATTCCCGAAGACCTCGCGCGGCGAGCCCTGCTCTAAAATGACGCCCCGGTCCATGAATACCACGCGGTCGCTGACCTCCTTGGCAAAGGCCATCTCGTGCGTCACGACGACCATGGTCATGCCCTCCTGCGCGAGGCGCTTCATCACATCGAGCACCTCGCCCACGATCTCGGGGTCGAGGGCGCTCGTCGGCTCGTCGAAGAGCATGATCTCGGGCTCCATGCACAGCGCCCGCGCGATGGCGACGCGCTGCTTCTGCCCGCCGGAGAGGCGGCGGGAGTCGGCGTGGATGAAATCCTCCAGCCCGACGGCCTTGAGGCGGCGGATGGCCGTCTCCTCGGCCTGCGCCCTGGGAATGTGCCGCACCGTCATGGGCGCGAGCGTGCAGTTGTCCAGCACGGACTTGTTGTTGAAAAGGTTGAAGCCCTGAAACACCATGCCGATCTTCTGCCGCAGGGCGTTGAGGTCGACCTTGAGGTCCATGAGATCCTGCCCGTCGAACCAGATGTGGCCGGAATCGGCTTCCTCCAGCAGATTGATGCAGCGCAGCAGCGTGGACTTGCCGGAGCCGGACGCGCCGATGATGCACACGACTTCGCCGCGGTCGACCTCTAAGTTGATGCCCTTGAGCACGTGGAGGTCGCCGAAGGACTTTTCGAGCTGTTCGATTTTGATGATGGGATCGTTCGTCATAGCGTCCTCCTGTCAGTTTGAGCTGGGAAGTCCCAGATCGACGGTTTGATTGCCCTGGCGCCGCTTCGTGTTGTCCGGCGCGGTCATCCTTCCCGTGATGGCCTTGAGCAGGAGCGAGGAAAGATACGTCAGGAACAGGTAAACGGTGGCGGCGATGAGGTAGCACTCGGTGCCCTTATAATAAATGCCGGCGACCGAGCGGGTCATGAACATCAGGTCGGATACGCCCAGCACGCACAGCACGGAGGAATCCTTGATGTTGATGATGAACTCATTTCCGATGGCGGGCAGCGAATTTTTGATGGCCTGCGGGAAAACGACTCTGCGCATGGCCTGCCAGTGCGTCATGCCGAGCGAACGCGCGGCCTCCATCTGCCCCGCATCGACGGCGAGGATGCCGCCGCGCAGCACCTCGGCAAGGTACGCGGTCGAGTTGAGCGAGACCGTGACAAGACCGGAGATGAAGAGCGACCAGACGCGGTTGATCTCCGTGACGCTCATGCCGGTGCGCTTGAAGAGATTGAAGATCGCGTAGTAGAAGATGAGGGACTGCACCATCATCGGCGTGCCGCGGATGACGAAGATGTAGAAGCGGGCGAATTTGTTCGCGACGATCTTGATAAGCTTCACAAAGTCGTTGTTGCGCTTGTCGGGTTCCTGAATGCGGAGAAAGACCATGAGAAGCGCCAGCACGAACGCGATCGCCGTGCCGGCCAGCGCAAGCTGAACGGTCGTCCACACGCCGGTGACGAAGAGCGAGCGCTGGTTGTAGGCCATGTAGACCATGGAGGAGAGCGTGCCGGTGGGGTTGCTCTCGGCGTGGACGGCGGCGTGGACGACGTAGGCGAGCTTGAGCACAAAGCGGTCAAGCGCGAGCAGCGCGGCAGCCGCGGCGTCCAGATAGGAGAGATAGCGGCTCAGCCGCACGAGGGCCGGGCGCTTGAGAATGGTTTCGCCGTAGCTGCTCCAGTGCGTCCATTTCACGAGCAGCGCCAGCGTGCTGACGACCAAAAAGAAATAGCAGACCGCGGCGAGCACCGTGCCGGGCACGGAGCCGGCGGGCAGAAAGCTGTACGGACTGGGCGCGGAATACCACAGGCTCAGGCCGACGAGGGCGATGACGCTGCCGCCCAGATAAACATAACGGTGGTCCCGTGCGATGAAGCTCTGACCGCGGGACGCAGGGGTTCCTCTCATGGTGCTTCCTCCTTATGCGGCGTGGAGCCGCCGGTTACTTCGGCTGGTTGGCGACGGCGGTGTTCCACATCTCGGTGCGCGCGTCGCTGTCGATGGTGGCAAGGATCTCGTTGACCTGCGCGAGCAGCTTGGTGTCGGACTTGCGCAGGCCCACGCAGGAGCCCTTGGCGGGCAGCGTGAAGCCGCTGCCCTCGCTGAAGGTGATGAGACGGAAATCGGGATTCGAGGCGAGGTAGCCCGGGGCGCTCTCCTCGTTGATGACGATGGCGTCGCAGGTGCCCTGCTGCAGACGGGAGATCATGTCGGGTACGCTGCCGACGGGGCTGAGGTGCTCGACGCCCTCGATCTGGTCGATGACATCGTCGAGCGCGGTGCCCTGCTGACCGAGCACGGCGGCGCCGGAGAAGTCCTGAATGGAGGCCGCGTTCTCATACGGCGAGCCGGCGAGCACCATCATGCTGTAGATCGTCTCCTTGTACGGGTCGGAGAAGTTGATGGATTCGCGGCGCTCGGCGGTGTCCATCATGCCGGCGATGATGGCGTCGATCTGACCCTGATTGAGCGCGTCGATCAAGCCGTCCCAGCTGAGCTTGACGATGACCAGCTCCTTGCCGAGCTGATCGGCGAGGATGCGCGCGATCTGCACGTCGTAGCCCTCGGCGTAAGCGCCGGTGACGTTCTCCACGGGAACGTTGGTGTCGGTCGCGGCGCTCTCCTGCCAGTTGCTCGGCGCGTAGGCACATTCCATGCCGACGCGGAGCTGGTTGCTTTCGGTCGTGGAAGGAGCGGTTTCCTCTGCCGGGTCGTTTGCGTCCTGCGCGGGAGACGTCGTGCCCGCGCCGCAGGCGGTGAGGGCAAGCAGCATGAGGGCTGCGAGCAGGGTAGCGATGGTTCTTCTGAGATTCATGGTGTTGCTTCCTTTCTGAATGGAAATTGGCTCCGTGGGGGGAGTCGGCCCTTCGTTGTCCGCGCCAACGAGTTCGGAAACAGAAAAAGCCGTAAATGCTCGTGTGGAGCATTTACGGCAAATGATCTGCAATACCGGCAAAACCGAAAACGGCCTGCCGACTCTTCGATAGCGCTCCACAAATTGTGACAGTCCGGCGGATCTTCTCCGACGAGCCAGCAGAAAACGGCACAGGAACCGTTCCCCACTTCGGCGGCTTCCCCTTTCCCTTTGTCCCGGATCTCTGCTCCGTACGGACTCGGTACTCTTGTCGGCCGCGCCTCTATCTCGCTCAACTGAATTGAGCCTATTCAATTGTTGACGTGAAGATACTACGGCGGCGCGCAAATGTCAAGCCCCCGCGGTGCGGTTCTCAAATTCTTGACAATCTTGCGCCGAAAATCCTCGCGGCCTTGTAGAATTTTACTATTCACACGGTTATTTATGCGCGGCAAAAGCGCGCGAAAAGGCTCAAAACGATCGCTTAACAGAATATTTATGCTCTCTGCCGCTCTGCGCCCTCCGTTTTAGGACGCTTTAACATAGTGCAAAGCGGGCGCTTTGCCAAGTAAATACGGCAGCGACGCGAAGCGGCAAGGCGGCTTTGGCGAAATGCACGGATTCTCGAAAAATGTCGCGCGAAATTTGTCATTTCCTTACAGGAAAAATGGTTGATTTTTTTACACGGACGTGCTATGATATCGCCATAAAGTGCAAAAAGGGGCCATGGCCCCTTTTCTGTTCCCGACCGGGAACAGATGTGCTGTGCTCGCCCGCGGGGAGCCGCGGAAAATATACATTGTGGGAGGACATTTTATGAAACGTAAATTGCTATCCATTTTACTGACGCTTTGCCTCGCGTTCAGCTTGCTGCCCACCGCTGCCCTGGCGGACGGCGAAGGCACGCAGACGAATGATGTCGCTCAAATCGGCGGCACGGGCTATGCCACGCTGCAAGCGGCGATTGACGCGGCGAAAAGCGGCGATACGATTGTTTTGAAGAAATCCATTTCGGCAACTGAGATTGGCGAAAAAAAGCAGCTTCAGTTTGTAAAAGCAGATATGAACGTAACGCTGGATTTGAATCAGAACACCATAACTGCTGAGGCGGAGGAAGCAATTGCTATTAATGCTGCTAATATTACTCTGACCGTAAAAAACGGTACGATTGAGAATTTTGTAGAAGGCAGTTACAGCGATGGCGTATATGCATACAAAGAAAGCAATAATTTGACATTAACATTTGAGAATATTGTGTTGAAATCTCGTACGCAAGGCTTAGCAGTACAAGGTCTGACATCGAATTCCAATGTAAATATTGTAAACTCTAATATTACAAGTACGGAAGGATTAGGCATTTATTATCCGCCGAAATCGGGTACTTTAACTATTAGTGATAGTGAAATCACTGGTGTAACAGGTATTGTAGTTAAAGGCAGTAATCTGGTAGTAAATGGCGAAAAAACAATTATTTCTGGTACTGGACCGAATGTTGATCCGGAAACATATTATACTGGTGCAACTGATGGCAGCAGTACTCTGACGGAAACTGGTGACGCTGTTTATGTTGAAAGCGGTTATAACGATCGTGATATTTCGGTATCCATTTCGGGCGGACATCTTCACAGTAAAAATGCAAAAGCGGTTCGTATGTTCGTAAAGAATGGTGAAAACACTTCAGCTAAGAGAGAGATTTCCGTGACTGGCGGTACGTTCTCCTCTGATGTTTCTGCATATGTTGCAAAGGGTTACGTTCAGAACGAGAACGGCACTGTTGAGCAACTGGGTGAAACCAATGCAGTTGCCAAGGTCGGCGATACTTATTATAAGACGCTGGCTGACGCTGTTGCCGCAGTGCAGAACGGTGGTACAATTACGCTGCTGAAGGACGCGGAGTTGACCTACACGCTCAATCTTGCAAAGAACATCACCATCGACGGTCAGGGCAAGTACACGATCAAGGCTGCCAACAGCTTTACTGTCGGCAGTGATAACAAAACCTACTGCGTTCTCTACGTTTCCGGCGAGGTCACGCTGAAAGATGTTACAGTTAACGGCAATGAGAAGTGCCGCGTGATTTTCTGTGATAAGGGTAAGCTGACCATCGACGGTGCGACGATCACGAACGGCAAGGCTCCTAACTTTATCGGCGGCGTTTACATGACCAGCAGCGCGTCCTTTGAAATGAAGTCCGGCAGCATTACTGGCAACAAGAACGCTAAAAGGTATCAGAATGACGAGTACCTGCAGTACAGTTCCGATTTGTGGATCGGCGCCAATGCCAACGGCGCGCTGACTGCGATCAACGGCGGCACGATCGGTAACGTGTTTGTAAACGCCAATGCGTGGTCGGCCAGCAATCCTGGCAGCTTCACGATGAACGGTGGTACGGTCACCAATCTCTATGTGGAGCATGATGCCAACTACGGCGCAACATTCAAGTACAACGATGGTACGATCGAGCATTTGTATCTGTCCAAAGAAAACGGAAATGGTCAGTCCATTGAAGTCACGCCGGTTAAGGGCGTGATCTATAACGGCGGTGTCAAGGAACAAGACTTAGTCACGCTTACCATGAAGTATAACGATGGCGCAACTGCTGACAGCACATACAATGTGGCCAGCGGCACGACCATCACCCTCCCCACGCCCAGGCGCAGCGGCTATACCTTCAACGGCTGGTATGACGGCAGCAAATTCTACGCCGCCGGTGCCTCCTACACGGTTTCTGCCACGGTTACCTTGAATGCCTCCTGGAGCTACATTTCCTCCGGCAGCAGCTCCTACGACCCGACCTACTCCGTCTCTACCCCGAGCAAGACCGAGCACGGCACCGTGACCGTCAGCCCGAAGAGCGCCAGCAAGGGCGACCGGGTGACCGTCACCGTCAAGCCCGACAGCGGCTACGTCCTCGAGACCCTGACCGTCACCGACAAGAACGGCAACGAGCTGACGCTCAAGGACAAGGGCAACGGCAAGTACACCTTCACCATGCCCGCCGGCAAGGTCGAGGTCAAGGCGACCTTCATGGAGGACAACTCCATGCTGAACTTCTTCTACGACGTGCCCAACAACGCCTACTTCTATGAGGCTGTCAAGTGGGCGGTCAAGAACGGCATCACCGACGGCGTGGGCAACAATCTGTTCGCTCCCGAGCAGCCCTGCACCCGCGCGCAGATCGTGACCTTCCTGTGGCGCGCCGCCGGCTCTCCCGAGCCGAAGGGCGCTGCGTCCGGCATGACCGACGTGGTCAGCGGCAGCTACTATGAGAAGGCCGTGGCGTGGGCCATCGAAAACGGCATCACCACCGGCACGACGACCAGCACGTTCTCTCCCGACGCGACCTGCACCCGCGCGCAGGCGGTGACCTTCCTCGCCCGCGCCCTGAAGGCCAAGGCGGCGAGTGCGGCGGAGTTCTCCGACGTCCCGACCGGCAGCTACTTTGCGGACGCGGTCGCCTGGGCGGCGGCCAACGGCGTGACTGAGGGCATCGGCGGCGGCCTGTTCGGCTCCGACAACGACTGCACCCGCGGCCAGATCGTCACGTTCCTTTATAGAGCGTACAACAAGTAACGGGAACGCGCTCCCTCAGACAAAACAAAGAGAAGAGGCCCATCTGCTTTGGCAGATGGGCCTCTTTGTATCTCGCGGCGGCTCAGCTCCTGCTGAGCTGTGCATCGTATTTGCTCATCGTGTTTCCTCGGTCAAAACTCTTCCGGAAATGCTCCGCTGCGGGGCGGGAGGCCGCCCGGCGTGATCGGTCAAAGGCTCTTCACGAGCGTCAGGATGTTCGACCCGTCCACGTATTCATAGGTCACCTCGTCCATGAGCTTCTTCACCATGAAGATGCCGAGACCGCCGACCTCCCGCTCCTCCGCCGACTGCGTTGTATCCGGGTCGGGCTTTTCGGTGGGGTCATAGGGCCGTCCGTTGTCGGAAAAGCGAAGCGTCGCCTTGCCGTCCTTCAGCGAGCAGCCCAGCACGACGCCGGTCGCGCCGCTGTAGCGGGCGATGTTGGAGAAGATCTCATCCACCGCCACATTGACCTGAGCGATCGCCTTCATGGGGGCTCCTGCCTCGGCGAGAATGCCCTCAAAAAAGTCGGTGGCCTGCGGCAGCTGCTCCAGCGTCGGCGCGAGATTGATCTTTTTCATGTCCGACGACTTCATCTCGATGCAGAGCATGGTGATATCGTCGAACTGGTCCGCGCCGCCCGCGAACTCGTCCACATCGCGGTGCAGAGCCTCCAGCAGCTGACGGCACGAGCCGCCCTCGGCGGCGTTCAGCGCACGGAGCATCCGGTCAGTCCCGTAAAGCGTGTTGGAGGCATTCGTGGCCTCCGGCACGCCGTCCGTGTAGACCACCAGACGGTCTCCCGCGTCCAGCTCCAGCTCGTATTCCCGGTATCGGGCGCCCTCCATGCCGGCCAGCACGAAGCCGTGCCTATCCTTGAACAGCTCAAAGGAGCCGCCTTTGCGCATGATGGCCGGATACTCGTGGCCTGCGTTGGCGCACTTCATTTTTCCCGTGGAGATCTCGAGAATGCCCAGCCAGACGGTGACGAACATCTCTGCGTCGTTGTTTTCGCAGAGCTGATCGTTTACCTTCTCCAGCACGGCCTTCGGGGACAGACCGCTCTGCGCGGCGGATTTCAGCAGCGTTTTGGAGATCATCATAAACAGCGCCGCGGGGACGCCCTTGCCGGACACGTCCGCCATGACCAGCGCCAGATGGTCGTCATCCACCAGGAAAAAGTCGTAGAAGTCGCCGCCGACCTCCTTCGCCGGTGTCATGGAGGCGTAAATGTCGAACTCGTGGCGCTCGGGGAAGGCGGGGAAGATGCAGGGCAGCATGGACGCCTGAATGTGGCGCGCCACATCCAGCTCCGCGCCGATGCGCTCCTTTTCCGCGGTGACGCGGCTGAGATTTTGAATATATTCATTCAGCTCCGACACCATGTACTGGAACGAATGGGCAAGCTCCTCCAGCTCGTCGCCGGTGTTGACCTCCACCCGAAAGTCGGACAAGGCCGCCATCTTGCTCTCCACCAGCCCGATGGCGGCGTGGTGCAGAGTCCTCAGCGGGCGGATCAGAATGCGCCGCACATAGTAGTAGTACGCGAAAATGGAAAGCAGCAGAACGGCCAGCACCACGCACAGCGTCAGGCCGAGAAACTGCCGGATCTGCTGGTCGATCATGTCCATCGAGATGTCCACGCTGGCCAGCGCCACCGGTGTGCCGGCTTTGTTGAGGATGGCGACGTAGGCCGACGCCAGATAGCCGTACTCCTCGTTGTTGGTGATGAGGATGGTCTGTTCCGCGTCGACGGCAAAGGCCCCGTGCATCAGCTCGTTGCCGCCGCCGTAGTAGGCGTCGGTGTCGCCGAGGTCGCAGACGCCGTCCTCACCGGGAACGCCCGCGTCCCAGATGTAGTACATGACCTCATCCTCCGGCACGACCACATAGAAGTATTTCAGTCCCAGCTTCTCCCTGACGTCCTGCAGATAGCGGTGGATCTCCTCATAATAGGCGTCCTTCTCGCCGGTCCGGTAGTATTGCTCCACGCGGTCTCCGTCGATGAGATCCGCCGCCACGGAAGCCTGACCGAACGCGAGAGAGGCGTATTGCTCCTCCATCCGCGCCCGGTACAGTTGGGCAATCGAGGGGGCCAGGATCGCCGCGAGGACGGCGGCCATCGCCACCAGTCCCAGCAGCAGCTTGGGCTGTAACCGTATGCTCCTTGCTCGTTTCATGTCCGCACCTCCATCGGATGGATATGAAGCCGCAAATGACCGTCTCTTACACGGTAGAGCGCCCGCGTGGGGGACAGACGCTGCACCTCGCAGGGCAGGGGGGCCGTGCCGATCCCTATCGCGGTCACATAGAACCACGCGCCGCCCAGCTCCACCTGAGTCATGGAATTGTATTTTCGGAAGATCGCCAGGGCCTCCGCCCGGCTCATTTCGGGATGCAGCGTCAGCAGCTCGGACGCGGGACGCTTCCAGTAGGGCTGCTTCTCCGCCTGCGGCCGGCCGGCGGCCCAGCGGTCGTCAAGGTGCTCGATGAGGTCCTCGACCGTCGTGCGCGCCCATGCCGCGCTTTGCAGGTAGACGTCGATGCTGTCCGTGTCCGCGGTTATGTCAATGGTATGCTGCGCCAGAACGTCGCCGCCGTCCAATCGCTGCGCCACCTTGTGCATCGTCACGCCGGTGCATGACAGCTCCCGCTCCATGGCTCCCTCGATGGGGTAATAGCTGCGTCCCTGCGGGAGCAGCGAGCTGTGGGTGTTGATACCGCGGAACGCGGGGAAGTCCTCCGGCAGAGTCAGGATGCGGTCATACTCCGCGATGAAAAACAGCTCGCAGCCCTCCTCCGTGAAGTACCGCCGGATCTCCTCCGGCGAGATGGCCTCATAGTGAACAGGGATGCCAAGCTCTCCGGCCCGCCTTACGATGGCGTATTCCGTGAAATAGTCCTCGTCGTTGTGATAGGTATACAGCGCCAGCACCTGATGCTTTTCCACAAAATATTCAAAGCACGACAGGAACACATCGCTGCCGAAATAAACGACCTTCATCGCTTTTCCCTCTCTGTCCTCAGATCTTGATGATCAGTGTGTTGAAGCCCTGATAGCGCCGGTAGAAAAATTCCTTCGCCCGCTTTTTGATGACCAGCACGCCCATGCCGTCCATGTCGAAATCCTCGTCCCGGCTGGCGCGGGAGGTATCTAACGTAAAGGGATTGAAGGTCGTGGCGTCGTCCCGCAGATGCAGCTCCAGCACGCCGCCCTCGTCCATGATGGCCGTCAGCTGGAGGTAGCCGTCCGTCCGCCCCTGAAAGCCGTGCTTCAAGATGGCCATGCCGAGTTCCTCCACGGTCATGGTCGAAAACATCTGCTGCTTCATGTCCGCGCCCCAGACTTCGCAGAAGGCCTCCAGCTCGCGGCACACGTCCATCACATCCTCCGCGTTGCTGAGGATCGTCCGCTGGAAGATGCGCTCCTCCGGCAGCTCCGCTTTCTTATAGCGGCCGCCGAGGCCCAGCAGCAGGAACACCGCCAGCGAGCCGGCCTCCGTCAGCAGGAACAGCAGCCAGAAGCGCTGCAGGCCAAAGGCGTAGCATACGAACGTCAGCGGAATGAGCAGCACCGCGCCGCGCAGCGTCTCCAGCAGGAACGACGGCTTCTCGTTCTCGCAGGCCTGATAGTAATTGCACAGCAGGATATTGATGCCGGCGAACAGCGCCCCCGCGCCGTAGAGCCGCAGCGCGGTACACGCCAGCGCCTCCGACGCCGAACCGGCGATGCCGAACAGCAGGCACATTCCCGCGGGCCACAGCTCCACAAGGGCGATCAGCGCGCCGCCCACCGTCAGTCCCGCCGTAAAGCCGAGACGCACCGTGTTCCGCATTCCCTGCCGGTTGTGCTCGCCCTGATAGGTGGAGAGGATGGGCTGCATGGCGCGCCCCGTCCCCTCAAACAGGTACAGGATCAGGTAGGAGGTATTCTGAATGACGTCGAACACCGCCACCGCCGTTTCGCCGCCCAGACGGATCAGCAGATTGTTGCACACGAGGAAGAAGATCATCTGGTACAGGTACTGCACCGAGGTGGCCATGCCTGCCTTCAGCGCGGAAAGGGCAGGGACGAGCCAGCGCCCGCGCGGCAGCGCGAAGCGCAGCGTGTGCTTCTGACCGAAAAAGCCCGGCAGATAGATGGCGATGGTGATGATCTGTCCCAGCGCGGTGGACAGTGCCGCGCCCCGCGTGCCCATGTCCAGCGCCAGCACCAGCGTGATGTTCAGCGCGATGTCGCAAAGGTTGCCTATGACCGAGCCGGCGCCGGCGCGGCGCTGACTCCCGTCGTTGCGCAGATAGTAGTTGAACACGTTGGACAGGTAGAACAGCGGCGTGGCCGCGACAAGGATCTGCAGATAGTCCCTTGTGGCGGCATACAGTGCGCCGTCCGTGCTCCGCGTGCCCAGCAGCGCCAGCAGCGGGTCCATGAATACGCTGCCCAGCACGGCGGTCGTGACGCTGAAAAGCAGCGCCAGCGCGAGCACGCCGTGAAAGCTGTCCGCGGCCTCCTGCGTTTTGCCCTGACTCAGCAGACGGGAATAGCGAACGGAGCCGCCCAGTCCGAGGCCGTGGGCAAACATGCAGTTGATCATGTAGACCGGCAGGATCAGACCAATGGCGGCAAGTCCCACGGCGCCCAGCCGCTGCCCCACCACCACGGCGTCCGCCATATCGCTCAGCGCCCAGCCGAGCGACGAGAGCATGGCAGGGACCCACAGTCCACGGAACATCCGAGCGGTAAAGCGGTCCGCCGTCCGATGTGCGGCGGGGCTCATCGTCCGCATGGTGTTACTCAATGGTCAGAATGTCGGAGAAGCCGGTCACCTCAAAGATCTCCATCACCGACTCGCTCACATGGGTGAGCACCATTTTGCCCTGACGGTTCATCAGCTTCTGCGCGGACAGCAGCACGCGCAGTCCTGCCGAGGAGATGTACTCGACCCGCCCGAAGTCCAGACGCAGCTCGGTGACGCCGTCAAGGTCGGCCTTCAGCTCCGTTTCCAGCTGAGGGGCGGTGGTGGTGTCGATGCGGCCCTCAATGGCCAATGACAGCGCGGAATCCTTCTTTTCTTTTCTGATCTCCATGATTTTTCTCCTCCAAAAAACGATTGAATTTTCAGTGTGCGGCGAAGGGCCGCGCGTTTCATTTTCTATGATAGCTGTATCCAGTGTAACACAAGCGCGGCTTTTTCTCAACGAAAAAAGTAAATTCTGCCGAAAATCGGTGTGCGGACGGCGGACGACGGGCCTGTCCCGTGACGCGCACGGGGCTCCGCCCGGTATGAAAAAGAAAAGCGCCGCATACCCTCTACCAAAACAAAATGGGGAGGATATGCGGATGTTTTTGCGGTTTGCCTTGAGGAAAAAGCGTGGGAAGCGGGAGGCGGCGAAGCCGCGCTTTCTTGTTCTGCGGCGCAGGACGCTGACCGTCGGTGCGGCGCTGCTGGCGGCGGCAGCCATCTTCGGCGCGGTGAACGCGCCCGCCGCCGTGCGGGCGTCGGCCGCGACGCGCCAGCTGCCCATCTACTGCGTCGAGCGCGACCAGAAGGTGTGCAGCATCTCGTTCGACGCCGCCTGGGGGGCGGACAACACGCAGAAGATTCTCGATGTGCTCGCGGACTACGGTGTGAAGTGTACCTTCTTCGTCGTCGGCAACTGGGCGGACCAGTACCCCGAGCAGGCCAAGGCCATCGTCGAGAGCGGCAACGAACTGATGAACCACTCCAACGCGCACGACCACTACAATTCCCTGACCGCCGACCAGATCATCGCGGACGTGAACACCTGCAGCGACAAGATCGAGGCGCTCACCGGCGTCCGCCCGACGCTCATCCGCTGCCCGTTCGGCGAGTACGACGACCATGTCATTTCCGCCATCCGCTCCATCGGCATGGAACCTATCCAGTGGGATGTGGAGCGATACCATATAGCTTAAACCCTTACAGCGCAAGGGTTTGCCAAGCATTGCTGCCTTTATCCAATTAAGTAGAGTTGACCCTAATTCGGACATTACTCATGCGGGGAAGCGAAAAACATGGGGAAATAAGGTCAATAAAAGGAGCGGTTGTGTAGTAATCAGAATCCGGACAATCCGATTTGCAGGTGAAGTGATAAAACAATAGACACCCAAAGGTGCCTACCATTATTCCTTTCGCTTCATTAAGTACGCCCGGCATGGGCAACAACTAGGTGGTGAAAGACCATACCGCGCTCGGCATAGGAAGCGTTAGTGGCAAAATTCTCAAAACAACCCCACCTATGGGGAAAACGGCGAAATGCTCTACACCTGCGCTATATGTGATGAACATTTGTTATCGTGACCATCAAAAAGCTCTGCGACGGGTTGGACATTACGCTTGGCGAATTCTTCTCCGCACCGGAGTTTGACGCGCCGGAGCAGGAACTCAAATAGGAATCACATGGATAAAAATAACCAGGTTGGATATTGAGGGGAATTACCTCATTAACCAACTTGGTTATTTTTTCGGCCGATGTACTTGACTGCCTCCTGCCGCGGCGTTGCGACGGCAATGAGAAGGGGACCAGCAACGTCGGTCCCCTTTATCGCCTCAGATACAAAATGCGGCATAGAGAGGAACGATCTTCTTATTTCCCTCACAGCCGAAGTTCTTCGCAGAGAGCTTGATGGCGTAAGCGGGCTTGTAGGTGTCCATGTAGACCCGCAGGCTCTTGGCCTTGGAGTTATCTGCGGACTTGACCTCAATGGGAATGAGTTGCCCGCCACGCTGAATGATAAAATCAATTTCAGCTCCACGCTCGGACTCCCAATAGTAGGTGCGGTAGCCGTTGATGGTAAGCTGCACATTGACATAGTTCTCCGCCATACCGCCCTTGAAGTCGTTGATTTCCTCGACCATATAAAGGATATCGTTGGCTGCCAGATCCTTCTTGGCGCAGAGCAGCCCTAAGTCGGACACATAGATTTTGAACGCATCAATATCACGGTAGTTTTCAAGCGGCTTTTTGATTTGCTCGACCTTGTAGACCTGTGACACGATACCGGACAGGCAAAGCCATTCAATCGCATTTTCAAATTCGGAAGCCCGTCCGCCCTTCTTGAGCAGTTTATATTGGAAACGGGTATTCTTCTTGGAAAGCTGAACAGTAATGTTATCGTAGGCAAGTCTGGTTTTCTTAATCTCGTTCAGGTTATTATACTTGCTCATATCATTGAGGTAGCTGGCAAGTATCGTATCCTGTGTGTGGCGGACAAGAATATAATCTTTTGTTTCAGCGAATTGCAGCACGCACTCCGGCATACCGCCGACCACGAGGTACTGGCGGTAAAGCTGCATGGCAGCATCGTGCAAGGCAGACGGCAGCGGCGTATCGGTATGGAAGCACTTTTTAATCTGCTCTACCAAATCGTTCGCCCCGAGCGCCAGCATAAACTCTTCCATATCCATGGGATACATCGTTTTCATATCGACTTTCCCGACGGGGAAAGAAAATTTTGCCCGGTTGACCGCAACGCCGAGCAAGCTGCCTGCGACAATGATGTGATACTCCGGAGCGTCTTCACAGAAGTATTTGAGTGAAGTCAATGCTCGTTCGCAGAGCTGCACCTCGTCAAAGACGACCAGCGTCTTCTCTTTCACGATGGTCTGACCTGCAATATGAGACAAAATCGGGATCAGGTAATCGGGACTGATGTTTTCCGCAAAGGTCTCATTCAGCTTCGGATTGGTTTCAAAGTTGAAGTACACCACATTTTCATAGTGGGTGCGCCCGAACTCCAGAATGGAGTATGTCTTTCCGACCTGCCTTGCCCCCTGCAAAATAAGGGGCTTGCGGTGTTCGCTTTTTTTCCACGCTTCCAGAAAGCCTATGATTTTCCGATACATATTCAGCCCTCCTCAAGAATGCTGAGGATACTATAGCAAATATTCGTGTAAAAATCAACAAGTAAGTCGTCAAAATATCACATTATATAACGCAAATATTATCTTCGGCTCTGCACGATTCGACGCGAATGCCGCATTTTCTACATCCGCAATGCAGCAGAGCAGATTGTTGGAGGCGTTTAGAGAGTGAAGCCGCGATAGCGCATTCTCATATTTTATTTTGCGTAAAATGGGTACGAAATGGGAATTTCGATGATAGGGAAATTCAAAACTCTCTGGTACACAAGGCTTTTTCGCACTGTCATAAAATATTTTGTCTGAATGGCGCCGGCAGGAAAGAACGCACCCTATTATATCACGGCTCCAATGACTGCTCCCCTGTCCCGTGGTATGCTGGAAGAAAATGTGGGAGGATAGGCTTATGGGAACATTTGCTGAGTATATTGGGACGATGGATATTCCGGAGAATCGGCGCGCGGAATACGCGCAGTGGATGCTCAGGCTGCTCCATGCGGGCGGCATGATGTCGGTGGACGAGGTGGGCCTCTTTGGCCACCGTATCCGCCTGCTCTATCCGCCGGAGTTCGATGAGACCGGACGCGCGTGGGGCTGCTATAACTACTTTGAGGACGATTTCTGGGAGAGCTGGGGTCTCAACGCCGACAAGGGCGTGTTTTCCTCCAACAAGATCGGAGGCGGGGCATTCTGTACTGCCGTCCTTGCGGGGTATGTGCTGACAGCGCTCTACAGCCAAAGCTATGGCATCGTCACCGTGGACGGCTCCTATGTGCGCGAGCGCCGGCTCATCGGCTGGATTAACGGCGTTCTTGGCACGCAGTACACCAACCAACGGGCGACGCAGCTGTGGGAGATCGAGAAGCTGCTGCACAAGGACGGCTGCAGCGAATACAACAAGGACCTGACCGGTCTAATCCACGATGTCCCCACCGCGTGCGCCGATCTGGAGCAGGTCGAGTCCTATATCGCCGCACGGTTTTTCGAGGAATTCTATGCGGATATGTCCGCGGAGGAGGAAGATGCTGCGGTCTATCGCAAAGAGGACGCCATCGGGGTCCGCAACTGCTTCACGCACCTGAAAAGGACGCTGTCGGCGCTGCACGAGCACGGCGGAACGCTGGAGGAGGCAAAGAAATACCTCCTCATGCCGATGGACGAGCGCAGTACCATGATCGATGAACAGGGCGGCAATACGCTGGCGTTCTCTTACTGCCTTGTTTCTCCCGCTCTCGCTGTGGCAATGACCGCACGGGAGTTCGGCGTGGACTTCTGGGCGCTGTGGGATGAGCTCGGAGCGGATATTCCGAGGGTCGAGCGCTTTCCGCCGCCGCAGCCCTGCCCGCCGGTGGAGCCGGTCTCCACACAGGAGCTTTTCGGTGTTGCCTCAGACGACATGGCGTATTACTGGCGGTCGGACGACGGAATGCAGTTCTCCGACGAGATGGTGGCGTGGATGCAGTCGCTCCGCGCGGAGCTGGACGGGATCACCGATACCATTCCGCCGGATAAGTTCCTACAAACCATGGTGGAAGCCATTGCCAGTGCTGGAAGCTACGCTTTTCGGGATATGTTCTACGGATTTATCGCGCGGCAGGCAGAACCGAGGATACAGGCCGCCGTTCTTCTGCTGGAGCGGCTCGCCGAGCGCGGCGAGCCGAATATTCGCCGGTATCTGGCGATTCTCGGGAATCCCGCGCTGCGGGAGAAAGTGTTCGGTTTCTAAAAAGACATACATTATAATAAGAGCCGTGGGTATTAGAGGCTTGCTTTCGAAGCAATTTCTCTAATACCCACGATTACTTTATTTTTGATTGTCGCGCTCGATGGTTTCTTTAACAGCGCGGTTAAGAAATGAGCTCAGTGACTCACCCTGAGATTCTGCATGACACTGAATTATTTCCTTTTGCCCTTTGACAACACGGAATACAATTCGATCTACTTTTTCGGCATTCCATTTTGCGGTAGCCTTTTTTTGCGCATCTGTCGGTGCCATATTATAATATACTGCCTCCTTGATAGTTATAAGAATAATGACATAAGCAACATATAGGGTGCCCTATATTTGTTTATTGTGTCAATTGAAATAGGTCGCCCTATATGTTATACTACAGCTATAACAAAACAACGGCAGTTGCAGAGTGCTGGAACACTCCGCAACCTGCACAGGTGGACATAGCACCTACACAACGGCTGAAGCCGCACCGTCAGGAAGTAGTATACCCTGTTTTGCTCCATTTGGCAAGATACGGTTACTATAAAACTTCCTCTGGGTGCGTTCGGGCGTCAGACTTCCGCACCCTCATAGCGGCGTGGAGCAGCGTGTAGGCGAAATGCCTGCACGCTGTTTTGCTTATCGCTCTGAGGAAAGGAGGAAAACCAGCATGAGCAGGAAAGACATCCGTCGGTTTGAGATCTGGCTCGCGCGGGACTGCTTCGGTAAGGACGGCTACCGCCCCGTCATCGTCCTTTCGGACGACGCGGAGAGCCGGACCGTCACCGTCATTCCCCTGACGAGCGACCGCGAGAGCACGCAGCTTGCCACACATATCATTCTCTCCGGCCACGGCCTTGCCGTGCCGAGCCGCGCCCTGTGCGAGCAGCTGCGGACTGTCCGCAGGAACACGCTCATTCGCTGCATGGGCTATGTGCATGAGCCGTTCGAGCGGCTCGCGCTCGCCCACGCCACAGCAGCCCACCTCGGACTGCTGAACCTGCCTGTCTGACGATGGGCAAACCACTCAAAATACGAAAGGATCTTTTGACTATGCCTACTATGACCAACCCGAATCCCTGCATCGGCTCCGCCGTGCTTGACAACGCCACCGACGGCTCCGCACTCTTCCGCGCCCTCGGCGGACACTACACCTCTCCCGCGCAGGCGGTCTGCGAGTTCATCGACGATTCGCTCTCGTCCATCGCGGCGAACGGCGATGAGGTCGGCGAGGTGTTCCTGCGCGTAACAGACCGCGGCGAGCTCGTTGAACTTTCCGTCACCGACAGCGGCAGCGGCATCGCCGATCTCGGCGCGGCGCTGACCATCTCCGACCGCTCCGTCGCGCAGACGCCCTACAACGAGCACGGCTGCGGGCTGAAGTCCGCGCTCTCGCATTTGTGCGGCGGCGCGGAGGACTGGAGCATCGAAACACGCACCGCCGATGACGCCGCGGCGGACCGCTACCGCTGCGTTTCCGCGCCCTACGCCGCGGTCAACGCGCACATGACCGAGCGCATCTACGCCGGCAGCGGCGACATTCCGTGGGTCACCGGCACGATCGTGCGCCTGCGCTGCCCCATGCCGCGCTTCGCGCAGCTCAAGCCGGCGAGCCGGCGCACGCCGGCAGACTTCTGCCAGCTCGTGGACTATCTTGCGGAGGAGCTGCGCTACACCTATGCGCCGCTGCTTGCAAGCGGACAGCTCATTCTGAGCATTCTGCGCTGCGAACAGAACGGGCACGAGCAGCTGCTTTCCCTCGACGCGCTCGAGCCGGAGTGGGACGGCGATGCCGTTGAGCTGCCGGAGACGAAGCTCGACCTCGGCGGCGGCCCGGTCACCGTCCGCTGCCGCTACGGACTCATCATCAAGAGCAAGAGCAACGCCGTCTATTATAAAGGCAACATGGCGTCGAGCGGCTTCGAGATCCGCCTGAACGGACGCGCGGTCGCGCACGGCCTGCTCGGCGCGGTCTACGGCAAGGCAACACACCCGAGCGGCAACCGCTTCCTCGCGCGGGTTGACCTTCTCAGCGGCGACGGCGCGGCGCTGCCGCCCACGGAGACGACGAAGAACGCCTTCGTGGAGGCCGATCCGCGCACGCAGGCTCTCTATGCTTTCTTGCGCGCGAATGTGGAGCCGCCCAAGCCGCCCCGCCACGAGCCGGAAAAGAGCCTCGTCGAGCAGCTCGCGGCGAAGCTGCGCGCCGAGCCGGATGTCCTGCGCGTGTCGCGCGAGGTCCGCACCTATCGCTGCATCGACCTCAAGAGCCGGATCGACCTGCTCGTCGGCCGCGCCGACGGCGCGACGATTTTCGAAGCGAAGGACGAGGCTACCTCTGCGCTCGATCTTTATCAGCTGCGCTTGTACTTGGACGGGTGTGCGCTCGACGGTGTGCCGGTGCGCGAGGGCGTACTGATCGCCTGCAAGCACCCGCGCGAGGTCATCCGGCTGGCGCGCCAGATGAACAGTTGGCGCGATCCCACCGGCAAGCCGTACCACATCACCTTGCGGACCTGGCTGCAGGAGGGGATCGGCGCATGAGACCGTATCCTGTGATCGACCCGCGGGCGACGGGGGAGAACATCCTCCGCCGCCGCCGCGAGTTGGGATACTCCGTGCTGGATGTGCAGAAATATCTGAATCTGGCCTGCCCGCAGGCCGTGTACCACTGGCAGAAAGGCAGGGCGCTGCCGAGCCTTGACAATTTTTTCGCACTGAGCTTAATGCTTGACACGACGGTCAACGAGCTCATCGCGGAGCACAAAGAGGTATAAATGCGAAATAACTACACAGTAAAGGCAAAGAACGGCTCGCCAATTTTAGCATTATCTGTTTTCTACGAAGCCGTGATTGTTTTAGCAAAGGACTGGAACAAATAGGAACATCTTGGAACAAACCTGGAGTTGTGTTAGAGATTTTTGACCGTATAATGGGCTCAGGGGCACACACTCCGCTCGCCCCGAAAAAGTATGACAGTACAGGAAAATCCGATATAATATAAGGAGGTATATGCTTATGACGGGTTGAAATCAGCAAAAGGAAACGGCCGCCCTAAACACATCTGGTGGCACAGATGATGGGCAGCCGCTTCACAATTGGCCAATTCATGTTGGCTGGTAGAAAAAATGCACATGGTAATCAGATCGTCATCTGACATCTTTCTCATTCCGTCTAAAGCCTTCTTGATAAGCTGAGGGTTATTTTCCTGTGCATCAAAAAATTGAAGCGGCGTGATTTCAAAATACTCACAGATGTTGAGAAACTGCTTCATAGACGGCATAGAACGCCCAGAAGAAATCGCCTGAATATAGCTTCTGTTCTGCCCTAACTCCATGCTCATCTGATATTCTGAAACGCCTTTTTTCAATCGTAATTCTGTGATTCGATTGCGGATAAATTCTTCGTCCATACGCTCACCTCTCTGCTCTTTTAGCATAGCAGAAAGCAATTCTTGATACTTCGTATGTGTTGTGTTATAATTTTGTAATACAGCCTTTATACGCATTATTATTTGCGTTATTTTTGCTTTATATGCGTAATCACGGCAGTTATCAAGGGTGATTTATATGAATCAGTATGCCTGTGCCATTACCGGCCACAGACCAACAAGATTTTGCTTTGGATATAATGAGGAAGATCCTCTATGCCAAAAGCTGAAAGAATGTCTCCTGGAGCAGTTTCGCATACTCCATGACGAGAAATTTGTCCGTACTTTTTTTGTCGGCGGTGCTCTTGGTGTAGATATGTGGGCTGGAGAACAGCTGCTGACATTGAGAGCACAAACAGGATACGAGGATATTAAAATTATCGTTGTAGTTCCCTTCATCGGCTATGACTCTAAATGGCCGGATCAGAGTAAACATAGATTGAAAAAGCTGATCCAAAACTCAAACGATTCTATTGTTATTTCACATTCTGCGGATGTTTCCAGTTATAAAAAAAGAAATTATTATATGGTCGATCATGCAGAGTACATCATCGGTGTGTTTGATAATCAGAAAAAGCTGCGCTCAGGTACAGCACAGACAGTCAACTATGCCTTGCATCAGGGAAAAGTAATCACTCTGATCCATCCAGACACTATGGAGATAACAGCCCCTGCGCCTTAACAAATTCACAAAAATTTTTCATTAGCATTTCCAACAAAATATTTTCATTGAAGGGGTGCTGTGATATAATAAGATATAAAACTACGCTCAGAACAAATGGTGCCGCTATGAACAAATATATTGGACAGCAATTTGCTGCTTTAAGATACGAAAAAAATATTTTGGTTGTTGAAGAAACTACATCTGCTGGTGGATGCGGCTCCTTCAACGCGGCTTCTTCATGTCCTGCGTCAGCCTGTCTTTATGACAGTGCGGCGTGGGGCTTTTTTATTGCCTGAAAGGAGTATGAGAACATGAGTCTGAAATATACCTGCCCCAGCTGTGGAACCCCATTGGGTTATGAGGGATTGTGTTGGAAATGTAAGTGCGAGCAAGAACGGCAAGCTGCTCTGGCCTGGATGCCGGAACAAATTGTCGAAAAACAAAGAAACTTGATACAGAACATCCAGAGGCTGGCTGATATGGAGGACCCAGAGTTCGCCGACTTTTGGCAGCTGCTTGGCTACCATGATGCCATCACCCCGGAGATTCAGCGAGTGGCACTGGCCGCAGAGGTGTTCTGGCCCTGTGAGATCTATTATCATGCTCCCGCCGATGTGCGGGATGGTCTGATCCATGCGCTGTTGTCCGCAGAATATTCCAGCGCGGCCTCCAACCTGATGAGTTGCCTTGCTATGCAAGGAGATGACAAGGCAATGGAGACTCTGCTGGAGCTGGAGCGAAATCCCCGGCCCTGGCGCAAGGGCCTCTATGTAGACCCATCCAGCTATGCGCAGATCGGAGGCTGGACCTTCGACAAGGAGGGCCAGAAAATCCAGCTCAACTTCGATACCTGCTATCCTATGGTCAAAGGAACCACCAGCGAGAAATCTCCCGTCCGCATTGGCCGGGCACGGGAGGACACATGCCCCCACTGTGGCGGACGCATGGTGGACATGCTGGTGCTGGATGGCCGGGATGAGCGGCTGAAATTTCTGGGGTTGGATGGTATTCTGACTGCCACCTGCTGCCCCAACTGTGTGGGATTCTTGAAAGGTCCAGCCTTTAACAGTTTTACCCTGGATGGCGGCGTGGAAGTCTTTCCCTCCGAGCTCTTTGACGGGGCGGAGAAAACGGATTGCTATGTCAGTCCCGAGGACTACAAGGCCCTCACGGAAAATCCCTTTGTGCTGGGCGAAGCGCCCGTGCCCCTGTTTTACGGTGCGGCCTGCCAGGATGTGAACACGGTGGGTGGCTTTGCCAACTGGGTACAGGACGCGGAATATACGACCTGCCCCCACTGCGGGAAACCTATGAAATATCTGGCCCAGATTCAGTGGGATACGGTGTTTGACTGTGCGGAGGGCACGCTCTATGTGGAATTCTGCCCGGACTGCCATATCGTGTCCATGCAGCACCAGCAGACCTAAAAAAGTCGCACGGTATGAAAAGAGAAATACCAGCAGGTATTTGCGTAAGGAGGCGTCCACTATGTGCGAGCACTGCCGAAACATTCAAACATGGAGAAAATTTGACGCCCCAAAGGACTATCTGGCCTGTATTGCTTACATTCAGCAGTTGGTGTCGGAGGGGGAATTTGAACTGATGCAAGAGGAATCCACCTGCCCACTGGAGAAGGTAAAGACAGAGGATGGCTGGGCAGACGAAATTATGGCTCACATGATTAGGTGCAAGCACTGCGGCCAGATCTTCACCTGTGTGGTCAACACCTGGCGAGGCAGCGAACACTTCAGAAAAGGCAAGGGATAACACAGAAAAGGCGGTGAAATGATGAATCAGACAGAAGAAACAAAACTGCTGGAGCAGATTGAGGAGTGGAATGATGCGGACGAGTTCTCACGATGTATTGAGGCCATCGAGGCTATCCCGGAGCAGGAGCGAGATTATTTGCTAACCGTCAAGTTGAGTCGGGCTTACAGCAATCTGGCGGTCCTGGGAGATCATGGAGAGCACGGAACCGACAGTGAAGTGGACGGAAATCTCATCCAGCACGCCATCCGACTGCTGGAGTCCGTTCGCACCCAGGGAGAAAACGACCCTTACTGGAACTCCCGGATGGGCTATTCCTGCCTGATGGCATACAGCTCCGCAGCCATCGCCTATGAATACGCAAAACGCTGGCTGTCCCTGGCCCCGGATGACCCAGCCGCCCAAAAGCTGGTTCGGGACTGCGAGGAGTATCTGGAGGAGGAAAAAGCCTTGGAAATAGATTTGAAAGAACGGGAGGAATTTATTCGGCGGGAAACTCCCGATGATGAAAAGGGGGTTATATGTAAATGAACAGCGAACAGATCACAACATTTTTGCAAGAGTATTGGTGCATTGCCTCGGTGCTCATCGGGGTCGTGATTTTAATTGGGGCGATCCGCAACTGGAACTGGCTCTGCGACCCCACTGGTACGCGGGATGCCCACCGCCACAGCAGAGGATACCGGCGTGTGGTTTTCTTTCTGCTGGGTGTCCTCTTGATTGTGGTGAGTATCTGGGGATTTGTGCTGAAATTGAAATAAGAGGTATATCTATGAAACTGAATTGTAAACGCATTGATTTTACATATACACCCGGTGAGGAAATCTTCAACTTTCCCGAGGAATCGGGACTACCCTTTATCTTCGATGTAGAGGAAGAACTGACCGGCGATCCTGCTGTCATGGATGCGGTGGGAGAAATGCTGGATGAGGCGGAGAAATTGGCGGAGAAGGCCAAAGCCGCCATCAAAGCGGCGCTGGCAGACGAGGACAGCCGCTACCATAGCGTTGTGACATTTTTCATGGAGTTCCATCGGGACGATGTAGGCCCGGATATTGTGGCGGAACTTTTTCCGGGAACCGACCCAGCCAAACTGTCCTTTGCTGAGATGGTTGACTTTTTGAAGCTCAAGCGGTTCGGCAGTCTGGTGGATAGCGAGATGAACCAGCAAGTTTTCATTCTGGATCTGTCCTTTAACCCGGAGATTACCGACGAACTGATGGTAATCTACTTTGATTTGAACAAGGAGATTTTCTGTATCACACATGAGAGCTGAGCGTGACTGACATACACGAGGAAAGGAGCAATCCCTATGAAAGCATTTGACCCCAATTACAAGCTGCTGGACGAGATGTATCAGGACGATTACTATCCTGCTTTTCTGGTGGACAAGGTAAAGGACGAGCTTCAGAAGGTCATCGCCCTGCTGGAGAGTGGCGAAACCGACACCGAAGTGGTGCAGGAAACGCTGGACGAGGCGGTCTGCGGCATCAATGATCTCCAGGAGGAGTTTGACGAGAACGACAGCGAGATCGAAACGGTGGCGCGGGAATGTATTGCGGCAACCGTGGCCTACATTCTGGAGTGGTTTGGCATCCCCATTGACACCGAGGAGGCCATCCGGGAACGGGACTGGTGAACCCTATGGCAGAAAAAGAACTGGCCCTTTGTGATGAGTGCGGAAGCCTGTTTTTCAAAGGCTCCTCACAGATGATGGGGCTGTGCCCGGAATGTGCCCATGTTCTCTATGGCTACCCGAATTGTGACCATCATTTCCAGAATGGCCGATGTGTGAACTGCTACTGGGACGGCTCTAAGAGCGCGTATATCAAAAAACAGAACCAACAGGAGGAAACTGATATGCCTACAACTGAATGGCTGAACAAATACGAAGCAATCAAGGATAAATTGACCTGTAAAGATGACTTGGAGGCCCATTTCACAGAGAAAGTGATTGGGAACATGGCGGTGGATGTGCTGGACATCGGCACCGTCCATTTCCCCACCGGGCAGATTTTCGCCTGTGATCCGCTGGTGGAACTGGAGGACACTCTGCCGTTCCTTCAAACGATCCCCGCCGGAACTTATCCCGTAAAAATCTGCGTGGTGCCCAGCGAACAATACGGCGACCGCTATGCCTGCGTCAAGGTGGAGGTCAGCCGGGAAAAGCCTGTCCGCCATGAGCTGGGCATGGTGGGCAACGAGAATCTGGACGCGGCACTGGGAGATGATGACTACTTCGGTTTCGGCGTAGATGCCGGAATGGGGTGTATTGCAGACATCCAGACCCAGGCGGCTTTCAAAACATACTGGGCCAAGCGGCTGGAGGAGGACCCGGACATCGACCCCTACAACGACCTGTTCTGCGACTTACTGGAGGAAAACGCCCAAGCCCACCCCAAATATCAGGGGGACTGCGGCGACTGGCTCAACTGGACCGTGCCGGACACGGACTGCAACCTGCCCATCTTCTCCTCTGGCTGGGGTGACGGTTACTATCCCGTTTACTTCGGCTATGACGCAAAGGGCAAAGTCTGCGCCGTGTATGTGCGCTTCATCGACATTGAAGCCAGTTATCGAGAGCAGGATTAAAAATGTGACAGAACAAAGGAGAACACTATGAAAGACCTTTGCCAATACGGAAACCGGCCGGAGGACGAATGGGAAATCTTGCCCTGGATACCTGACCCGCGTCCGCCCTTCAAAATCTGGGTGAAGCCGGAGCAGATTGCGCCATTCTTTCTCATTCCCCACCACCCCTATGCGCTCTCCCTTCTGCTGAAAATCAACAATGGATTCCGGACGGAAGTATTCCGTCGGCTGGGACTGACTGGAAGCAGCGGAGACTGGGAGCGGCTGGTCCGGGGCGTGATCCAGGAGTTCGAGGAAAATAACAGCGGCGTGGATCTGTTTCACTTCGACTCTGACGAGGATGTGTTCTGCGTGTACTCCCAATACATCGACGATTTGATGCTGCTGTCCAAAATGATCCGGGCGGCCTGTGACAATGAAAAAACGATGGGGATGTATCTGAACATGAGCGAGGTTGCGAAAGCATGAAAGATTTGACCACTCAAACAGGGATTATAGTAAAATGCAGTAAAACGGCCATTGAATTTTTCCAAAATGCTCAATCAGTGGATTTCTTCTCTGCACTGGAAATTCCGAAGGAATTCCAAGACATAGCGGTTGAGTTTTATGATTTGATTATGGAAAACGATCATCTCGCGGCCTTGCTGGGCTGTCGCGGCAATTATGATATTGCAATACAGATAGATGAGGTAACCGGCACCATGACAGGGTGGCATTGGTTCAAATGAGGGAAATGGAATGATGGAGTACATCAAGCTTTTTTGGGAGGACGCACCGGAGGGAGAACCGTCGGTGATCCTCTATGAAGTGGATACAGAAAATGAGCGGCTGGCCCTCCACTCCATTGACATCTTTGCAGATGGCCGCACCCGCAATATCCCTGACCTTTACGACGGCGCCATCGAGATCACGCCGATCCCCACCGTGGAGGAATTGAACGCCCATGTCTGGGGTGAGGAGTTCCACGCCTGCGTCATAGAGCAGGCGGAATTTGAGGCCGCCTGGGAAAGCCACACCTATGATGGAGCGTTAAAGTAGCCAGGAGGAGACACTATGAACAAACCTATAAAAGCCAAAAATCTGCCGTTGTTCTCCATCATTGACCTGGACCAGCTGCGCCGGGAAAAACATCTGGAGGGCACAGAAGTGACAGACTTTTTCACGGCAAGGGATGGAAAAGTCTATCTTCTCATGGAACAGCCGTCCGAAACACAGGGTAAGGACTGGCTCAGCACTCCTTCCACCTATACCGCAGTGGAAATCCAGCTGGATTGGGCGGAACAGCGGGTGCTGGAAACGATGCTGTTTCCTCTTGGCCTCTTGAAGTTCCAGTTTCATTATTTGCGGCCCGCAGGTGATCACTTCCTCCTGCTGGGGGCAAGATGCGCCTATCGGGAAAACGGCCCCGACCAGAACGCCTGGATCGTCAGCCGGGACGGAGCTGTGCTGTCCCGTTTCTGCCTGGGGGATGGCATTCAAGACTGTGTGGTAAAAAAAGATGGCACCATCATTACCAGCTACTTTGACGAAGGTGTATTTGGTAATTACGGTTGGGATGAACCTCTGGGTGCTTGCGGCCTGATTGCATGGACATCGGAGGGAACTCCTCTCTGGAAGAATGAGAACTATTCCATCTATGACTGCTACGCCATCAGCCTGGACGAAGAAGAAAACCTGTGGTTTTATTATTACGATGAATTCCGGCTGGTGCGGACGAACTTCAAAGAGGACTTTGTATTTGAACTGCCAATCGAAGGAAGCGGAGCTTTTTCTGTTGCCCCGTCCGGCAATACCTTCCTGTTTCAAGGCGGATACCAGCAACGGGATAAATTCTACTTCCTTACCGCTCATGGTGATCACCTTGGGAAAAAACAGGAGGCTATTCCCACCTGTGACGGAAACAAGGTCGCTGTGGAGCAGTGCAGCCTGCTTCGCAGCCGGATGTTGTTCCTTGGAAAAGATGGTGTGCTCTATGGAGGTATTTGGGGGAGCGATGGCCAATGAAACAGTCTGATATTTATACCGAGGCTCTGACCTGTCTGCGCTCCATCCTTCTGGCAGACCATCCAGAGTTCCAAAACTGGATCGACTGGTTGGAGCGGGACATTCAGGACTGGAACCAGCGGCGGGAGGTTGCCCACCATCTTCGGGCATACGGAGGTATGGGCTCGTTCAACGACCTGCCCAGTATGCGTGGAAATCACGACTATATTTTCGACTTTCTCAAGTCCGTGTGCTATGCCTTCGGCCATCTTTATGGCAAACGGGAAGGCATTTCTCCGGAGGCATTGATGGAGGAGTGCCTGCACGATGTAGAGCAGGCAGCCTATCACCCCCATAAGCCACTGAACCAAGCCATTGCCCAGCACTTGATGCAGGGCGATTTACAGGAAAACCTGGATAGGCTGTAGGAGAACTTACTATGAACGAAAAACTGTCCCGTCCCCAATTCAATCAAATGGACACCACCGAGAAGCAGACACTGATGGAAAGCCTGGCTGCTCGTTATAATATGACCTTTCTTGATCTACATACTTTTGACCGCTGGGGCCAGAGCTGCACCACCGGCATCTTCAAGAAAGATGGTCGGGAGTTCGTCTTTGTCCCCGGCGATACCGTCACCCTGGGCTGGGAGCAGTTTGCCGTGGGACTGAATCAGGAGAGCCGGGAGGAATTGGAGTATCTGTTCCGAGAATGGGAAATGGAGCGGGACCCGGAGGAGATGATTCGGGAAAGCATGGCTCCTGTTCGGCAGGCGGCCATTGGACCCATGCTGGTGGGCCGGGAGCTGGAGGAAATTAACTGGGAGCCAGTCAAAATGGATGATCCCAGACTGACTGTCCACCCTGACTGGCTGAAGGAATTCCGTGATTTTGCCTGGAGTGACAGCAGCAGTCTTACCTTGCATCAGTCGGCCCGCATTGAGCGGACGGAAAAGGGCTTTCAGATCTGTATCTATAACCACACAGACTACGATGCGCTTCTTGCCATGCTGGAAAACAGGGGCTTCTCCCTGCCCACGGCGGACGAGTGGGCCTACCTGTGTGGCGGCGGATGTCGGACCCTGTTCCCATGGGGAGATGGGTTAGACTACTCCATGCGTCTACGCTGGTTTGAGGACATGGATGAGGATGAGAACCGGCCCTATGATATGGAGGAACCCAACTTCTTCGGCCTGTCCATCGCCTACGACCCCTATATGCGGGAAGTGGTGCAGGCTGATAGACTTACCACCTGCGGCGGTGACGGCGGGTGCAATATCTGCGGCGGGCTGGGCCCATTTCTCGGTTTCCTACCCTGTTCGCCCCACTGTAAGCCGGAAGTGCAGGAGGACAAGGAACTAAACGGAGATTATGACTTCTACCGGCCCATTATCCGGGTGGAGAACCATGATTGACAATAGAAGCTTGATACGAAATAAAGAAAGAGAGGTGCCGACATGGGAGTATGGGGCATAAAAGCATTAGAGCGTGACGAAGGGCTGGATGTACTGGACATCCTCAAAAATGAATATGTACCGGAGCATCCGGTAATGGATCTGGGCGAGATGATTGAACTGATGAAAGAGGAAGTCATGCTGGGATCTGACTTCTCACAAATCGACTTTCTCTTTGACAATACTGCGATGGCTCTGGCGGAGCTGTATTTTCAATGGAAGGATAACGGCAAGCTGGACTACGATCATGAAGAAGCTATATGGGATAAAGTCACCGGTTTCACAGCATCCAAAGAAGCACTTGCTTTCCTGCTGCGGCAGCTCACCGACATCAAAAACGAGGTGCCGGACGAGGACGGCATCCGTGAGATTATGGATCTTTGGAAGAACGAGGACAGCGGTGAGATCGCTCCTGCGTGGCCAGAGCATTTGGACTGGCTCATCAAGCGACTAATTTCGGAACAGGAGGCGTAACAAATGTATATCAAAAAATACTGGGGTAACTTTATCGGAGGCTCGGACGACAGCCTGAACCTTGTGGCCTTTTTGGTAGATCAGAAGAAGGAGGAGATCCCCCTCAGCGAGATCTTCGCCAAGATCGGGCTGGACAAGCAGAACTGGGACTTCCGCCAGACCGTGGAGTATCTGGAGTTTACACACTCCGATGGCGTGGAGATGGACTTCCACTTCGCCATTGATGTGGTCACTGATCTGGCCGCCATCCTGCTGGAGTGCAGCGTCAGTGGCAGTGTGAACCTTCAGGATCTGGACGAGTACAACACCCCTGCCCGCCGCATCCGCATCACCGTCACGCCAGAGGAGCATGACGCCATGAACAAGGCACTGGCGGATTTTGCCCAGAATCCGCTGGAATATGACCTCAGTGAGATGATGGACAACGAGGAGATCCAGGAGATGGCTCGGGATGTGGAGGCGCTGCGGAAGGAACTGTACGAGGCCGCTGGCCGCAACCGGGACTACCATGTGAAAGCGGAGGATGTGAAATCTCTGCTCCCTGACTGGGAGGGCGCCGATGGCTGCATCGCCACCAACCGCATCACAGTAGAGGGCCGCAAGATTGGCTACTGCTACCGGGAGGAGCCGGACGGCGGCTGGGACAGCGGCTGGCGCTTTACCGCCGGTGATGAGAGCGACGAGTACATGGACGACCCTAACAACGCCGGGATCTACAAGCTGAACACGATCTGCAATGACGATCCCGACATCATCCCTTTGCTGAACACCCCCGCTCCCTGCGCCTTTGAGCGGGATGAAAATGGCGTGTTCCAGAAGATCAAAGACTGGAAGCCGGATGAGGACGAGGAGGACCCTGATATGGACATTTTGAAGCAGTGCCAGAAGTGGCATGAGGAGAGCAAACAACATAAAATTATTGATGCGCTGGAGGCCATCCCCGCCGAGGAGCGTACCCCTGAGATGGACAGCGAGTTGGCCCGCGCCTATAACAATCTGGCAGACACACATAAGCCAACTTGCAAAGAAATGCTCAAAAAGGCCCTCGCTCTGCTAAAGCCCCATGAGGAATACTTCGAGGACGACTATTACTGGAACTTCCGCATGGGTTACTCTTACTTTTATCTGGATCAGGAGGGCCGGGCTCTGCGATATTTTGAAAAGGCATTGGAAGTCCGCCCTGGTGACGATGACACCAAAGAGTTTATCGAACGGTGCAAGCAGGGTATTTCTCTGCCGCAGTTCTGGGAGTGCTTCCGGGAGCGGACAGAGAACTGGTGGGAAACCTTTGCCGAGATGGAAGCAGAATTGCGCCAGATGATGGATGAGGACAAAGATTACACCCGCGGCGCAGAACTCGTGGCCCCAATGGAAGGGGCTTTGAACCAGGCGTTTGACGAAATCTCCTTCGAGATGGGCTTCAACGGCAAAAAGCATGAGCTGATCCTCACCCCGGAGGGCGACAAGGTCAAGCTGTTTGAGCTGGTCTACTTCCAGAAGCACGCCCCCAAGGAGGTGCTGGAGCACTGGAACATCCTGGTGGGCCGTCAGCCCCTCCAGAACATCGGCCTGCGCACCGAGGACGGCTGGGATATCTCCGGGGAGGATGTGCAGATCTGGCTGGAGGAGCAGGGTGAAAACAGCTTCGCCATCTCCGCTTACTGCGAAAAGCTGCTGCCTATGCTCCGGGAGGAAGAAGGCCGGGCCTGGTGGATGCTCACCACCCTCACCGATCAGGTGCTGGGTGAGATCCCCCACATGAGATACATAGACAGCTTTGATGTGCTGGAGGAACCCAAGGCAGAGCCGTCCTTCCTCCTGTCCCAGCTGCCCGACAAACTGCGGGAGCAGGGCCTGGAGCTCTCCACCGACCCGGAAGCCTATCTGGAGAGCTACCTTGGTTACAAAATGGAACCCAAACAGGACCCGGACGCCGATTGGCGGCTGGATGTAATGGCCGGTTCCACCTGCTGTGTGCCGCTCATCAACGGCTATCTGAATGCCGACAATGATTTTATGGACGATCTCCATGCCGACGGCGCGGTGGCGGGCTTCTTCTGCTATCCCCTGGATACCCTGCGGGAGGAGGAAGGCAGTCAGAAAATTTTCGACTTCCGGGACAAACTGGAGGAAGTGCTCACCGGCGGGGATGGTTCGGAAGTGCTCACTCTCACCGGCGGGGCAACCGGCCTCTACTGCGGCTATGTGGACTTCATCGCCTGGGACATCCGAGAGGCGCTGAACATGGCGAAAGAGTTCTTTGAAGGCACGGACATCCCCTGGGCCATCTTCCACACCTTCCGCCGTGAAGCAGGTTCTGTACCCCTAAAGCAACAAGATGATGGGCCAGAAACTAAGAATCAGGATGACGAGTTGGACGAAACGCTGACGGGCATGGACTATATTCCTTATACCCAACAGAACGCCGAAGCATTCTTCGCTCAGCTGGAGCAGTGGAACGCCGAAGACGAGTACACCCGCTGTATCCAGGCACTGAATGCCATCCCGGAGAACTGGAGGAACTACCGCACCGCCTACGCCCTGGCCCGTGCACTGGAGAACTACGCCATCATCGGGGACCATGACGAAGGTACTTTGAAATCCAAGGGAGACAAAGCCCTTCTGAGGGCCATTGAGGTGCTGGAGTCCGTCCGGGAGGAAGGCCAGGACAAGGCGGAGTGGAATATGCGGATGGCCTATGGCTATCAGTATCTCTACGGCCAGGAGGAAAAGGCCATTCCCTACGCCCAGCGGTGGGCAGAGTTGGACCCGGAGGATGAAAATGCTCCGGCGGTGATTCGGGAGTGTAAGGCGGAGATCCGGAAACACCAGCGCAGCCGGAAGAAGAAGGCCAAATTCGTGCCCGGTGATACCCCATTTGAGGGCTTCGACCTCACCAACTTCTGGGATGATAATTGGTATGCACTGAAAGAATATGTCAGTGAGCCGCCTTCCGATGAGCTGATTGCCAGCGTGGAGGAGGAACTGGGCTACAAGCTGCCCGCCGCCTACATCTGGCTGATGAAGCAGCACAACGGCGGCATTCCGGTGAACACCTGCTATCCCTGCGATGAACCTACCTGCTGGGCAGATGACCATGTGGCCATCACCGGCATTTTCGGCATCGGACGAGAAAAGAGCTGCTCCCTCTGTGGAGAGCTGGGCAGCCAGTTTATGATCGATGAGTGGGAGTATCCTGCCATCGGTGTGGCCATCTGCGACTGTCCAAGCGCCGGACACGATATGATTTTCCTGGACTACCGGGCTTGCGGTTCCCAGGGAGAGCCTGCGGTAGTCCATGTGGATCAGGAAAATGACTATAAAATTACCCATCTGGCAGATAGCTTTGAGGAATTTATCCGCAGACTGGAGCATGAATCCCTCTATGATCCGGATGAAGATGCAGGGGGTCTTGAGGATGACGCCGACGAGGAGGAAACCGACCATAAGGGTTCCTTTGCCGGATCTGTGCTCCTCTCCAAAGCAGAGTGGGACAAGGAGCAGTTGATTCGAGATCTGCGGGAAGAATGGGGTATCGTAGATGAGGAGCCGGATGAGGGCGACGAAGATGTTGAGAACAGCAATGACGCTGTGGTAATGCGGGTCGGCAATATGATGCTGATTGTGACACTATTCCACGGTCACATCCCGGACAATGAAGCAGAGATCAACGCCGAAAACAACTATATGTGGCCAGAGGCCGTAGAAGTGGCCAAAGCGCACAAGGCCCATATCATGGTGGCTGTGTTGGGCGAGGAGGAAAAACTGCTGGAACGAGGTAAGCTGTTCACCAAGGCGATGGCAGTGTGCTGCAAGCAGAAATACGCCACCGGTGTCTACACCAGCGGCGTGGTATTTGAGCCTCGTTTCTATGAGGGCCTTGCCGATATGCTCAAAGAGGACGAACTGCCCATCTTCAACTGGGTTTGGTTCGGCCTGTACCGGAGCGAGGGGGGCCTAAACGGCTACACCTACGGCATGGATGTGTTTGGCAAGGAGGAAATGGAGGTGTTGAACACCGACGCTGAGCCGGAGGAACTGCGGGACTTTTTGGCCAGCCTTGCCTCCTATGTGCTGGCGTGTGATGTGACGCTGCAAGACGGCGAGACCATCGGTTTTTCTGCGGACGATAAGCACACCATCACCCGCAGCCCCGGCATCTCTCTGCCAGAAGAACAGATGACCCTGAAGATCGGTTACGAGCCTATAAAGGGAGATCCGGAGGATGACAGCTGCGACCACTCAGACAATGATGACACGCAGGATGAGGAAGAATTCAGTAATCCCGAAGTCTACACCGAGGAGGAGATGGAAGCCGTCGAGGGGCACATTGAGCAGTATTTCGGCAAGTTCGAGAATGTGTTCCATGAGCTGGTTTCTCCCGACATCCATGTGGACATCTGCGTGGTGCCGCCCTCTGAGGAGCGGGACTACTGCACCCTGGTCACCATGGGCATGGGCGCTCACCGGATGAATGTGCCGGAGGAACTGGCGGAATATAAGCTGGAGCGGGCGGAGCTGGCCATTGCCCTGCCTGCGGACTGGAAGCTGGATCAGGAGTCCATGAAAGACGAAAAGTGGTACTGGCCCATCCGCCTGCTGAAATCCTTGGCCCGCCTTCCCATTGCCAGCGATACCTGGCTGGGCTTTGGACATACCATGGATAACAAGGAGAACTTTGCGGAAAATACGAAGCTGTGTGCCGCCATTCTCACCGGCCCCCAAAGTACAGAGGAGGGCGGCGAGGTCTGCACCCTGCCGGGCGGCGAGGAGGTCAACTTCTATCAGGTCATTCCGCTTTATGAGGACGAGTTGGACTATAAACTGGAACATGATGTAGACGCTCTGCTGAACAAGATGAGGGGGATCAGTTTTGTTGTAAACCCCACTCGCCAGAATGCGATCACCCGTGGCACCCTTTCCAATGATAATTTTGACGGTGAGATGGACGACGCTTCCTATCACCTTGAGAGCATTGAGGAGAAGGAACTGCCTATTGACCCCATCAATGCTTATAACCACATGGCCATCTACTTGCGCTGGTGCATGGAGCACGACCTGATGGGCGAGGACTTCCTGAAAGAATACAGCGAAGTGGCCAAACAGGTCAAAGCCGACCCTGCCAGCGTGGATCTGCGGGAGTTTATCCGGGATGAGCTGGACGGCTGTCTGTTCTTTGTGCTGTTCAATCAGCAAGGCCGTGCCTTTGCAGGCTATTACTACGGAGAGGGCGACAGCCCCTACTATCCTGCCGACATTGATGACTATGCCCTGAAATATTTTGGTCCGTCCCGATACCACTCCAATGAATTTCAACAGGAGGCATACTTATTCATCCCATTTGATGAGAAATACTATCAGACCATGGCTCAAGTGATTGAGGAACGCTTTGAAAACTGGCAGGGACAGGACTTCGACGAGGATACGCTGGAGCCTTCCGAGGTTGCTCAGGCCATCATGGAGTATCTGGACTGCGAGTGTACCTATTTCCCATCCATGGCAGATGATGACCCCATCATGTCGGCATACAGCTACGCCCAGCGGCTGGGGGTACGGGAGGGCTTTGTTCCCGTGCTCATCAAGGCGGATGATGAAACGCTGTTGGAGTGTCTGGTGATGAACGCCGACCCGGAGAACGATGCGGACTTTTATGAATTTGACCTCAAAACGGTAATGGAGTATCGAAAGAAGATGCTCTCCGCTCCCGTCAAGGACGGAAAGGCGGTTCTGGAGGAATTGACCGGCCAGCGCAAGGAAGAAGCCGAGGACGATGACATGGACTGGGAGGAGGAAGTCCTGGGCGAGATGGAGGGCGGCTATGACAATGACCGCTTCTCCTGCTATTGGGATTCGGATAGCCACATGACCTATCCGCTCATTCTGGCCAAAATTCCGGTCAAGAACCCCTGGGAGATCTTCGCCTACCTGCCCTTTGGAAACTGGAACGAGTGTCCCGACACGCCGGAGCTGATGGCGGTGGCGAAATACTGGTTTGAACAGCATGGAGCGGTCCCTGCCGCTATGACCCATGACGAGCTGGAGTTCCTGCTCCCGGTCCCCGTTTCCAAGGAGAAGGCCATGGAATTGGCCGCGGAGCAGTATGGGTTCTGCCCAGACATTGTGGATCAGGAGCAAGATGACCCGACGGTGGGCAATTTAGCAGATGTTCTGTGGCAGTCCACTGTCTGGTACTTCTGGTGGGATTGATGGGAGGTTGTGACCATGAACAAATACCTAAAGCAATATATTGAACTACAAAAGCAGTTTCGGGAGACAGAAGGAAATCCAGACAGTGTCCGTGCCCTCTATGCCTTTAAGGAGGAACTGGAGCAGAGCGAGGACCGGCAGGCCAAGGAAGTGCTGGTGGATGTGTATGACCTCCTGGACTTCAAAAAGGACGCCTACGAGCTGCTTTGCCAAATCGGAGATCGCTCCAATAAAAAGACTCTCAAGCGGCTGGGCACATTGAAGGACTACGCGGAGAACTGGGGCAATCAATACGCCATCCCCAAGCCCAAAACACCAGATGAAAAGCAGAAAGAGAGGGAGCGGCAGGCCCAGCTGGGCCTGCCCACCTTCCGGTATCACCCGAACCCGCTGGAAACCGGCGCCTTTGAGGAGTCCAAAGAGGGTGTTGTCTGCGACTGCTGCGGCAAGATGACCCATATTTTCTATACAAATCCGTTCTTTTCCGTGGAGGATATTGCATATCTGTGCCCAGAGTGCATCGCCAGCGGCGAGGCGGCCCGGAAATATGACGGCAGCTTTCAGGACGATTTCTCTGTGGACGATGGCGTAGACGATCCTGAAAAGCTGGACGAGCTCATCCACCGCACTCCTGGCTACTGTGGCTGGCAGCAGGAATACTGGCGTGCCCACTGCGGCGACTACTGCGCCTATTTGGGCTATGTGGGGGCCAGAGAGCTGCGGGCACTGGGTGTGCTGGAGGAAGTGCTGGACGATCCCATGTGGGACGAGGAACAGAAGGAAATGATCCGGGAATCTGTCAATGGCGGGCATCTGCAATGCTATCTGTTCCGGTGCCTCCACTGCGGAAAGCACCTGGTCTGGATGGATTTTGATTGAAAAGGAGGCAATACTATGGGACTTGACATCTACGCCGGAACATTGACCCGGTACTATTCTCACAACTGGAAAACTGTTGTTCAGCAGTGGGCGGAGGAAAACGGATACACCTTTAACCGGATCACCCCGGATGGAGAACCCGCCGACAACGAGGAGGAGCTGTCCCCGGCTGAGATCCAGGCGGCAGTGGAGGACTGGCGGGATCAGATCTTAGCCGCCATTTCCCAGCCGAACCAGCCGCACTACACTCCATGGCCGGAGGACAACGAGCGGCCCTATTACACCGATAAGCCGGATTGGGATGCCTTTGGCGCTATGCTGCTGGTGGCTGCCTGTCATACATACGAGGAACCGGTGCCTCTCACCGTGGAGAAGGACTGGGACTTCGGGGAGCATCCCCTGATTGCCCGCCTTGCATCGGACGAGGAGCGGGTGTGGTCCCTGCTTCGGGGCGCGACTTGGTGGCTTCCCCTCACCGACAGCTTTCTATTCCAAGGCCCTCTGCCCACCGATGATCAGACGATGATCGCCACCTTGGGCGGACTGCGGAAGGAGCTGGAAAAGCTGAACCAGCTGGCATGGCAGGCCGATGAGGACACCATCCTTGGCTGGGCAGACACGGAGGGATACCCGGTAGACGGAACCGTAGACTCAGATGGACAGTACAGCAAGGCAGACATCCCGGAACACACCCAGTATGACACCCAATCCCTGGCCAAGTTCGCCTTCTCCATGTTCTGGCGGGCCATGCGGTTTGCCGAGGAACAGCAGGTGCCTATCCTGCTTGATTATTAAGGAGGAAACCAAATGAGCAATAAAGCTTTCCAGCAAAATCTGGACGACAAAAAAGGCCCCCAGCCCGGTGGCCCCTATCTCATTCAGATGCTGTTCAAAGAGCCGGTAGAAATGCCGGATAAAGAAAAAATGACTGCCGTAATGGAGAAGCACATCGGATCAACAGAGTGCTTCTGTTATGATAAGAAAATGGCTGGCTTTGCCGCACAGGAGCATATTGCAGAGTTCAAGGACGGAAAATGCCCGGTGCAGCTGATGGTGATGAAATGCGACAAGTTCAAGGGCAAAGGCTTTGATGCCTTCCTGATGAGCCAGATGTGGGACTGCCAGGAGGACCGGGAGCGGATCTTCCGGGAGTGTAAATATCAGGTGGTAGCCACCGATATGCTGGCTGCGGCACTTCCGGCGCTGGAACGGGCCAACCTGGACGCCGACTTTCTGGAGGCTCTGGCGGAGCTGTACCCCACCTGTGAGGCATTCTATTTCCAGAGCTGCGGCAAACTGTTTCTGGCGGAGGCTGTGCGTTCTCACCAGATTGAAGGCTCGGATCGTTTCATCCGCTTTGGCGTCAATGTTCGCTTCTTTAATATTGAGGGCACTGAGGATATGCTCATCGACACGGTGGGCATGAGCACCCTGTTCCTGCCCGACCTCCAGTACCACTTCCACGACATGAACCCAAATTGGGTGGTAAACCATGCCTACAATGTGGCGTCCTATATTCTGGAGCATGATAACCCCATTCAGGATGGGGAAACCATAGACGGCGTGGCGGATAGCCAGATGTGCCGGGAGGTCCAGTGGAAGTGCCAGTATGAGGACTCCCTGATCCAGCCGCCCAGAGGGGTGCTGGACATCAACATGGGAAACTATGCTTCGGGAGGACGCTGAATGAATGGCGTTGTGCTCCTGGCAGGCGGACTTCTGCTTGTGGCGGTGATCAAGCTGATTATAGATCGAAATTGGATCGGCCTGCTTCTCTGTGCTGTCGCCCTGCTTCTGGTCTTTGGGGCTGGACACCATACAAAATAGGCCATTTTAAGAATCGAGGAGGTGAAGTATGCAGAATTCAACAAATATGCGGATACTGGAATTACTCCGGTTTCTCTATGAGCGGACCGATGAAACCCATCCCGCCACAGTATCTGACATCATTGCCCATCTGAATGGAAAAGGAATTCAGGCAGTGCGGCAGACTGTTTACGCAGATACCAATGCGCTGATCGATGCAGGGATTGATATTGTGGTGGTCAAGAGTACCCAAAACCAATATTTTATGGGAAGCCGACCGTTTGAGTATCCTGAACTGAAAATGCTGACAGACGCAGTAGCATCCTCGAAGATCATTTCTGCCAAGAAATCCGAGGAACTGGTACAGAAATTATGCCGTCTGACCAGCACACATCAGGCAGAACAGCTTCAAAAATTTGCTGCTTTATCCAGCCGTGTCAAACCGCATAATGAAAAGGTTTACTATATCATTGATAATATCCAAACAGCGATTGGAAACCATCAGCAAATTCGGTTCCAATACTATGAATATACTCAGGAAAAAAAGAAAATCTTAAAGCACGATGGATATTATTATGTCGTAAATCCCTATGCGCTTGAATGGAAAAATGACCATTACTATTTGATTGGATTTTCTCTGAAGCATCAGAAGATTGCTCACTTCCGTGTAGATCGGCTAACAAGTGTAGAAAATCTTGAAACTTGCTTTATGCCGATAGAGGGATTTGATGTAGCCTCCTATACAAATAAAATGGTTGATATGTTTACATCGGAGTCATCGAAGGAAGTAACCCTTCTATGTGAAAACGAATTGATGAGAGTAATCATAGATCATTATGGAGAAGATGCCCCTGTTGAGAGATATGATGACGCGCACTTCACAGCAAAAATTGAAGTGAACCCCAGTGGAACTTTTTATGGCTGGATATTCAAATTTAAGGGAAAAATAAAAATTCTATCCCCAAAAGAGTGCATTATAGAAATGCAGCAAATCGCTCAGGAATTTATATAGCGCAAAAGAGGTGTTATTGATTTTTAACACCTCTTTTCAAATGAAATTTTTATCCTTGAAGTGAACAGATGTTCGATATACAATATAAGCAAGATGTTCGCAGTTCGTCGAACAAATGAGAGGTGAATGCTGTGGGCAATATAACTTTTGGATCATTTATAGCCGAGAAACGCAAGGCGCACAAATTCAATTTACGCGATACAGCCAAGCATTTGAATATTGCTTACGGCTATCTGTGTGATATTGAACAAAGCCGCCGTCCTGCACCCAATGGAGATTTTGTGGAACGCATCTCCGCCTTTCTGAATTTGGATAAATCAGAATATGAGTTGCTTTTGGATCTGGCTGCAAAATCACGCAATACAGTATCTGCTGATTTGCCAGACTATATCATGGAAAAAGATATTGTTCGGGCAGCCTTGCGTGTGGCAAAAGAAGTAGACGCTACCGATGAAGAATGGCAGACATTTATGAAAATGCTAAAGGAGCGTAAACGATAGGGGGGATAGCTTTGTCAATTCCACAAATCCGTACAGAAGCAATCGAGGCGGTAGGGCGAAAAATCCTGATGGAATATGATCCCTCTCTGCTATCCGGGCAACCATGTCCTGTGCCAATCGAAACCATTATCGAGACAAAGTTTGATCTAATCCTGGAGTTTCATACACTAAGAAAAAACCCCAAGATATTAGGGTGTCGCAGACGGCCTGTTCTGTCGTGAAATAGACGGGCTGTTTTGTCGGTCATCGCCGGACAGTGTTGTCCGGCGCCGGTGCGTTTTGTCGCTGCCGAGCTGTTTTGTCATATAAGAAACGGGACCGGAAATCCGGTCCCGTCACTATTTAGGATACTTCTCCCTCCAAGACAATCTGCACCATCCGGTCATCAATAATAGGACGGCGGTTTTGGTATGCATAAACAAGGGACTGGGTACATGCCCTGTTAATCAATCTGGGAATGCCAGAGGAGAAAGAATGGATCGCCTTCATTGCATCCTCAGAGAATATCGG